>Ga0209373_10000045_pt1 | contig 284342 bp, 258 predicted proteins | sample Higcelweek5metaG_FD_187173 | JGI IMG/M metagenome (GOLD analysis project Ga0209373, IMG submission 187173) | Freshwater pond sediment microbial communities from the University of Edinburgh, under environmental carbon perturbations - High... | ecosystem: Environmental > Aquatic > Freshwater >...
AGCCCGCTCGCCTTCGCCCGCCTGGTCCGCGCCAATCTCATGCACAGAAAACGCATCGACCGCCTGATCGGAGACGATCCCAAACCTCGGATCGACCCCAATCAGATGATGCTGCAATGGGCGTGAAATCTAAACCGGACAGCCGTGGGTCAAGCCCGGCAATGACGATAACGAGCGATGGCATAAACCACAGAGACACAGAGAGAGCTGTACTTGGGGAAACGCACGCGCTTCCCGTCCGGCAAAATCTCTCTGTGCCTCTGTGGTGAATAAAATGCCTCACCGTTCCGGTGGACAGGCGATCGCCGCCGGGCGCAATTCCCCCGGTTGGTCCATCACATAGCCCGCCACCCCCACATGATCCGACAGGGTGGTGCGGTAGGTGACGAGGTCGAGGCCGCCGGTGTCGCGCGGTTCGGCGGCGAAATCCACCGCCAGGGCGGCGCTGCTCCACATGTAATGATCATAGGGCGAGGAATACTCGCCCTTGGCATTCAGGCTGGACTGCACGTTGGGCGCCGCCCGCAGCCCGGCCAGATCGGCGAAGGCGCGGTCGGTGGCGGGCAGGTTCCAGTCGCCTGCCACCACCACGCGGGGAATGGCCGAGCCGTCGGGAAGAACCCGCGCGGCGTAATGGGCGACCACGTCGGGCATGGCCGCCACTTCCAGCCGCCGCGGCCCGGCGCCACCCTTGCCGAACACCGCATGGATGTCCACCAGCCAGAAACGATTGCCGTCCTTGTCCTCCAGCGCCACGGCGAAGGGCGGGCGGGCGAAGCGGTTGCCGGTATCGGGATAATCGGCGGAATCGAGGATGCGCGCCGCGTCCTGGCGAACCAGCACGGCGTAATGCTCACGGTAGGTGCTTTGGCCCTTGGGCGCGCTGACCGCCACGGCGAAACCGGGCGGCGCCAGCCGGGCCGGTTCGTCGGAATCCATCACCTCTTGCAGGGCGACCACGTCATAATCCTTGAAGATCCGCCGGAAGCCCTCGCGCTTGGCCTCGCGGTATTCCGGCTTGCCCTGGCCCAGATGCAGACCGTTCTGGGTCAGCATGCAGAAATCGGCCCAAGCCGGGGCCGCCAACACAGCAAATACCGTCGTGAGAAGCGACAGGCGCATAACTCTCGCCATGGTTGGTAAACACATCAGGAACGATACTACCAGAAATCAGCGCCCATATCCATGGTATGCAGAAAAAGGAAACGGCCCCCTTCCCCAGGGGGAAGAGGGCCGTTCCCGGCGTACGGCAAGGGGGAGAAATTACTTGCCGCGCACCCAGCGGGCGGTGGCTTCGGCGACACGCTCGCCCAGCCGCTCGGCGGTCTTGCGGTCGGAATGGGGCGGCGCCACGTCGGGGCCTTCATCGGCATTGGCCTGAGCCATGGCGCCGAGGAAGCTGCCGAGACGGTTCAAATCCTCGACGCTGCCCTTGGAATTGTTGTTACCCGGCAGCAGGTCGTTGCCCACCCAGATCATGCCGTGCTGGGCGGCGAACACCGCCAATTGCAACAGGGTGTTCAGCTTGTCGCCGCTTTGGCTGGCGGAGACGGTGAAACCGGCGGCCAGCTTGTCCTTCCAGCCACGGCCGTACCAAATCTTGGAAGTGTATTCCATGAATTCATGGAACTTGGCGGTGGCCGAGCCCATGTAGGTGGGCGAACCGAAGATGATGGCATCGGCGGCATCCAGCAGCGCCGCCTTGGCCTCGGCCTCGTCCACCGGCACCAGATGCACCTCGGTGCCGGTCACGCGGGCGGCGCCCAGGGCCACCGACTGCGCCACGACGGCGGTGTGGCCGTAGCCGGAATGATAAACGACGGCAATGCTCGGCATGCAGATTCTCCTGTAATCGTATGTGTTACCGTTACATTAAAAGGCAAAAAAATACCGGCCCCCTCAGCTCTCGGCCTGAAGCTGCGCCACCACCTCGGACAGCAGGGTGGCTGCCAGCACCGCTTCGCGCGCCGCTTCCGCCCGGTCAATCACCCGCATCAGCACCGGCTGGATATTGCGTCCCACCGGGCATTTCGGGTTGGGCGGCTGGTGATGCAGCGCCGGGGCCTCGTCCTCCTCGACCGCGCGGGCGATGTCCAGCAGAGTGATGTCCTGGGGCCGCCGCGCCAACAGCGAACCGCCGGTGCTGCCGCGCAACGACCGTACCAGCCCGGCCTTGGCCAGCGCCGACAACAGGCGGCGGATAACCACGGGATTGGTGTTGACGCTGCCTGCGATCCATTCCGACGTCGCCGGTTCGTCGCCACCCAGGGCAAGGACGGCGGCGATATGGACGGCAACGGCGAAGCGACAGTTCTTGGCCATGGCGACAACGTAACTGCGGCGATTACATATGTCAAGAATTCGGACATGAAAAAGCCCCCGCCGACAGGACGGGGGCTTTTTGGGCAATTCGCCTTACAGGCTGGACTCAACCCACTCGTACAGCTTGCTCTTGGGCAGGGCGCCGATCTTGGTGGCGGCCACCTGGCCAGCCTTGAACACCATCAGGGTCGGGATGCCGCGCACGCCGTACTTGCCCGGAGTGCCGGGGTTTTCGTCGATGTTCAGCTTGACCACGGTGACCTTGCCTTCCAGGTCCTTGGACAGGTCTTCCAGCGCCGGGGCGATCTGGCGGCAGGGACCGCACCACTCGGCCCAGAAATCGACCAGAACCGGGCCGGAAGCCTTCAGCACCTCGGCCTCGAAGGTCGCATCGGTCACATTCTTCATCGCCAATATCCTTGCTGCTGGATCGAACAGAGGAGCCCGCACCGTGCGGCGGGCGCCCCGTGGAATTGCGGGTTACTCTAGAAAGGCCTGCCCCATGCGTCAAGCCGACCGTCCAGCCCATATGGGGGATCGCGCCAGCTTCCGCCAGAGGGCAAAAGAAAAACCCCCGAGGTTTCCCCCGGGGGTCTTTCCGCGCTCCTGATCCCAGGATTAGCCGTTCACGGCTTCCTTGAGGCCCTTGCCAGCCGAGAACTTCGGCTGCTTGGAGGCCGGGATCTGAATCTTTTCGCCGGTGCGGGGGTTGCGGCCTTCGGAGGCGGCACGGGAGGCCACCGAGAAGGAACCGAAACCGACCAGGCGAACCTCATCGCCGCCCTTCAGCGCAGCGGTGATCGCCTCGAACACACCCTCGACGGCCTTTTCGGCGTCGGCCTTGGTCAGGCCGGAGAGCTCGGCAACGCGCGAAACCAGGTCAGCCTTGTTCATCGGTCTTAAATCCCCTGAAAGTGTGAAATCCATTCGGACCCATCCGTCCCCCCCAATTGCCAGACCCCCATGCGCCCGTCAATGGCAGAAATGCAGGGCTCTCAGCGAAAACCCGTTTCCACTAAAAGGCGATGAAACTCGCGAAGGTGCTTTTCCGCCTCGCCGGGACGCGGAATACTGGCAAGGAACTTCTCTTCGAATTGCGGCTGGCGCAGGTGCTCGATCACCCGGGCACGAGCCAGATTCAACGACTTACCCTCGATCAGCACACCGGAACCGCAGAACTTGATCAACCTAATGGCGCGCAACGCCAGCGGGTCGTCGGGCTTGTCGATCTTCTCGATCACCCCTTCGTCCACCAGATAGGCGGCCAAGGTTTCATCCACATGGGCGGCCAGCGCCCGGCGCAGGTCGGCATCGATCTCCTCGGCGGCCAGCAGGGCACGGTTGGCGGCGGCCAGCCCCGACATACGTTCCGGCGGCGGCATGCGCACCGGCACCCAGGCATCGATGCCGGAGGCGCCACGCACCCGCCCCCCCAGCATGTCGGTCAGCGCCCGGCCCATGCTTTGCCCCACCGGCGCCTTGGCCAGGGCCAGCAGGAACTGCACCCGGTGGACATTGTCGGCCAGGGCCGACAGGGTCAGCTCGACCGCCTGCCCCGCCCCCACCGATCCCAAATGGGAATGGATGCGGCCGATGCGGTGCACCAGTGCCTCGGCAGTCTCGCCCTCGCCCAGCACGCCGCGATGGGTGACCAGACGGTGCATGACCTTGTGGCAGACCTCGGATTCTTGCTTAGGCTCGTTGCGCGACAGCGGATTCTGGCCGCCCAATTCGCGGGTGACGCGCGCCATCAGCACCGACCGCGCCTGGGGCAGCGACCCGGCGGCGAACAGGACGTTGAGGCCGTTGAAGGTTTCCGGGGCGAATTTGGCGGGCTGAGCCTTGCCCTCGGCCAGATCGGCCAGGGAACACAGCGCCGCCCCCAGATTGGCCTGATAGCCCAGCAAATCCTGGATCAGCTGCGCGGAATTCAGGATGTCGGCAACGATGCCGTCCATCAGCGCCAGGGCCGACACCGCCTGGGCGCCCATTTCCGCCGCCTCGGCCGCCCAGGCCAGCAGAACATCCAGCTTGCCCAGCCACGACCGGCTTTCCAGCAGCCGCATCGTCATCAAGGACAGACACAGATAGGGATGTTCGTCGCCGCCCTTCTCGACGCCCTTCAGCACCTCGGCGAAGGTCTTGGGCACGGCGGGCTTGGAGGCGGCGAACTTGCGCGCCCGCGCCGTGCCCTCGTCCCACATGCGCGACAGGAAATCGCGCCGCGCCTTGCCTTCCTCGCCGGTGGCAGCGGCTTGCAGGGTGGCGACGCGGTCAATGGCCGAGAACAGCAGCGTGCCCTTGTCGCCGAAGCGCTTCAGTTCGGCGGCGCTGTGCAGCAATTCACTGGGACTGACCACCACGTCATCCAGGTACTTGCGCGCCAGCCGCCCCAGGGTCAGGCGGGCATCCAGGCCATAGAAATCGGCCAGGGCGCGGCAGACCGGCGCCTCCTTGACCGGCGACAGCGAGATGTCGGGACCGCCCGATTTGACGGTCGCCGTCTTCTCCTGGATGACGGTTTCCTTGTGCAGACCGTCGGCGCCGCGCCGGTCGCGCACCACCCGCACCGCTGCGTGGTTGCCCTTTTGCAGCAGGTTGTCGGCAAAGGCCTTGGCCTTGGCCTCGTCGGTGGCGAATTCCGCCACCACCCAGTGCTTGTCGGTCAGAACCTGGATTTCAAACGAGACGTTGGGCGTGCTCATGACGCGCCCCCCGGCAGCAATTCGGCACGGCGGCGGCGGGCGGCGGCGATTCCGGCGGTGCCCAGACGGGCCACGACCTGCGCCAGACCGCGCCGCGCCGGTTCGGACACCGCCGATTCGGCGGATTCGGCGGCCACCGACAGCCAGACATAGGCGGCGGCATCGTCGCGGGCCACGCCCTGGCCGGTGGCATAAAGGATGCCCAGATTGTAGCAGGCCAGCGCATGGCGCTGACGGGCGGCGGCCTGGAACAGCCGCACCGCCTCGGCCTCGTCATGGGGAACGCCGTCGCCCGCCAGATGCAGCAGGCCCAGATCGTATTGCGCGCTGGCATCGCCGCCCGCCGCCGCCTTGCGGCACCAATCCAGGGCGGCGGCGGCATCCTTGCGCACGCCCTGCCCCAATTGATGCAGCACCGACAGGTGATACTGGGCGCGCGGTTCGCCCGCCTGCGCCGCCGCGCGGAACCATTGCGCCGCCGCCACACTATCCTTGGGCAAGCCAAGACCCGCCGACAACATCAGCCCCAGGTTGAACTGGGCGATGGACAAACCCTGCTCGGCGGCACGCTGGCAGAAATGGGCGGCCTCCACCGGATCGGCCTCGGCACCACGTCCCTGGCGCAGCATGTTGGCAAGGTTGAACTGGGCCTCGGCCTCGCCCTGCTCGGCGGCGCGGCGGTAGAATTCCACCGCCTTGGCCTCGTCCTTGTCCACGCCGACGCCGCTTTCATGCAAGGTTCCCAGAGCGAACAGGGCGCCGGAATCGCCGCCCGCCGCCGCCTTGCGGAACCATTGCGCCGCCACCGCCGGATTGGCGGCACAGCCGCGCCCGGCCCGGATCATGTTGCCCAGATTGAACTGCGCCGCCGCATCCCCGGCCTGGGCGGCGGCCAGATACCAGCGCATGGCTTCGCCGTCGTTCTGCTTCACGCCCTGGCCCAGATCGTACATCACCGCCAGAGCATATTGGCCGCGCGGGTCGCCCGCCTGGGCGGCGGCGTTGTACCAGCGCACCGCCTCGGCCGCATCCTCGGCCACACCGTCCCCCAGGCGACAGGCATCGCCCAGCGCCACCTGGGCGCCGGTATCCCCGGCTGCCGCCGCCTGACGCAACTGGCCCACATCCTCGGCGGGCTGGTCCTCGTACAGCGGATCGGGATCGGGATCGGGTTCAGTCAGCGGCAGATCGACGCCGCCGTCGCCTTCCGGCGCCTCGGCGGGCTTCAGGGTGTCGAGCAGGTCTTCCAGGCTTTGCTGCTGGCGGCGCGGCGGCGGCTCGCCGGGCGGCGGCGTCACGTCCACCCCCTGGGCGGCCAGTTGCGCCAGCGCCGTACGCGCCTGGGCATGACCCTGCCCCGCCGCGCGGTTCAGCCATTTCACCGCTTCCTTGAGGTCGCGCGGCACCTTGGCGCCCAGGCGATAGCATTCGCCGAGATTGAATTGCGCCGCCGCGTCCCCGGCCTCGGCCGATTGACGGAACAGCGCCACCACTTCCGGTTCGCGCGCCATCGCCTCTACTCACCCCAGAGCCTAACCACCGTCAAGGATGCCACAGCCGCTTCGTCGGCACCATCACGGCCCGCTGCTCCGTTCAGGAGGGCGGAACGGCAGGCGGACGTTGAAGCGGCTGCCGCGCCCCAGGGTCGAACGCAGCGAGATGGTGCCGCCCAGCAGCCAGGTCAGGCGCCGCACGATGGCCAGGCCCAGGCCCAATCCCTGGCTGCGGTCGCGGGCGGAATTGGCCACCTGATGGAATTCCTCGAACACCGCGTCCTGATGCTCGGGGGCGATGCCGATGCCGGTGTCGGCGACCACGATATCGACACCGTCGGTGCGGCGGCGGCAGCCCAGCAGGATGCGGCCCGACGGCGTGTAGCGCAGGGCGTTTTCCAGCAGATTGCGTAGCAGGCGTTCCAGCAGCGCCGGATCGCTGATCACCTTGAGACCGCTGTTGACCAGCCGCAGGCGCAGCCCTTTCTCGGCGGCGCGGATGCGGTATTCCTCGGCCAGACGGGCCAGCAGCGCCCCCAGATCGACCTCGTCCAGGGCCGGAACCACCACGCCCGCATCCAGCTTGGACATGTCCAGCAGGGAATTGAGCAGCAGGCGCAGGCCATCCAGCGCGTGCTCCATCTGGGTGGTGACCTGCTCCATGGGCGATCCGGCAAGGCGGATCTTCATCACCTCGATCAGCAGCAGCAGCGACTGCACCGGCTGGCGCAGATCATGGCTGGCGGCGGCCAGGAACTTGGAACGGGCCAGCGAGGCACGCTCGGCCTCGGCCTTGGCGTCCAGCGCCTCGTCGCGGGCGGCCTTCAGCTGTTCCTCGGCGCTTTTCACCGCCGTGATGTCGATATTGACGCCAAAGGCGCCCACCAGCGTCTCGTCCGGACCATAGGACACCATGCCGATGCCCGCCAGCCAGCGGGTCACGCCGTTGGCATCGGTCAGGCGGTACTCGACCCGGTATTCGCGCGACCGTGTGGTCAGCACCCGCTCGACCTCGGCCACCACCTGGGCGCGGTCCTCGGGCGACAGCAATTCCAGCCAACCGGTCAGGGTGGTCGGCGGCGGCCCGCCGCCATACAACGCTTCCAGATCGCCGGACCAGTCCAGACGGTCGCTGGCGGCGTCCCAATGCCACGTCACCGCATGGGCGGCGCGCAACGCCACCGCCAGCTTGTCGGCATTGTCCCGCACCTCACGCTGCAAACGGTCCTGGCGGCGCAGCACCAGGGTCGCCAGCACACCGCCCAGGGTCACCAGCACAACGAAGGCCACCGAGCGGTCGGCATTGCCCCGCCACGTCGCCAGCATGTCGCGGTCGGCCAGACCGACCGAGGCATAAAGCGGAAAGCGCGACAGCTTGCGGAAGGAATTGACGCGGATGATGCCGTCCACCGGCGAGGCGCGGCGGTAGAGCCCCTCGGTCAGACCGACGCCGAAGGCGCGATCCACCTCGGGGCTGGGGATCGGCTGGTTGATCATCTCTTCCATCATGGGATGGCGCACCATCACCCGATGATCCATGTCGCGCAGCGACACCACCGAAGACGGCGGCAGCAGCAGGCTTTGCCAGAACGGCGACAAGAACTCGATCAGGCCGACATTGGCCACCACCATGCCGACGAACCGGCCATCGACGCGCAGGCCGCGCGCCACCTGGATGCCCCATTTCTTGGACACCCGGCCACGGATCAGCTGCGACACCACCGGCCCTTCGCTGGCGCCTTCCCGCAGGGACAGGAAATAATCGCGGTCGCTCAGGGTGCCGCCCGGCGCGGCGCCCACCGAATTGGCCACCACCCGGCCAGAAGCGTCGGTCAGGGTCATGGAGACGATGCCGTGGCCATCCCGTTGCAAATCCACCATGGTGGACTGCACCAGGGCGACGCGGGCCGGGGACAGATTGAGGCCGCCGCGCAGCTCTTCATCCGTCAGCAGGCCGACGACATGGCGCAGCACCAGATTGGCGCGGTCGAAGGCGGCGGTGGATTGTTCCTCGACCAGCCGGACATAGGACGTCGCCAACTGCGCCGCCTGATATTCGGCGTTGCGGCGCGACGTCCACAAATCGGCCAGCACATAGGCGTCGAAGCTGAGGATGAACACCCACAGCAGCGCGATGTGTCGGTAGGCCGCGAAACTCTGTGGCATCACCCCGGCTCAACCCCCGCGCGCAACACGCGCGGCACCGGCCCTGGGCCGTCCGCGCTCCCCTGCCGCAACTATCGACCATTGGGCAGGGGGGCTGTCAAGCGGAACGGGTAGATTTCACCCGCGGCGAGGTGCAACCGGGGCTGGCAGTTCGATATTGACTTCCAGAACCGAAAGGTGCTGGTCGCGGTCCAGTTTCACCTGGACCCGATCGTCGTCCACCGCGACATACTTGCGGATGACCTCGACGATCTCGCGTTGGAGCTGGGGCAGGAAGTCGGCGCCGGACAGTCCGGCCCGCTCATGCGCCAGCAGGATTTGCAGACGCTCGCGCGCTGCATCGGCCGATTTCTTCGGGGGACGCCCGAACAGCGACAGGATGCTCACGCGCTCCTCCGCAGCAGACGGTCGATGATGCCGCGCTTGGCGGCGCGGGGCACGGTGACGGGCACGTCCTCGCCCAGCAGGCGGGCCACCGCCTCGGCATAGGCGCGTCCGGCGATGGACTTGTCGTCCAGGATCACCGGCTGGCCGATGTTCGAGGCCTGCAACACCGAGGGGCATTCCGGCACGATGCCCAGCAGCGGCACCGCCAGGATGTCCTGCACGTCCTCGACCTTCAGCATCTCGCCCTTTTCCACCCGTTCGCCGTCATAGCGGGTCAGCAGCAGATGCTGCGGCACGCTCTCGCCCAGTTCGGCCTTGCGCGACTTGCTGGTCAGCAGGCCGATCATGCGGTCGGCATCGCGCACCGACGACACTTCGGGGTTGGACACCACGATGGCTTCGTCGGCGAAATACATGGCCAGGAAGGCGCCGCGTTCGATGCCCGCCGGGCTGTCGCAGATGACGTAGTCGAAATCGGCGCGCAATTCCGCGATCACCCGCTCGACGCCGTCCTGGGTCAGCGCGTCCTTGTCGCGGGTCTGCGAGGTCGGCAGCACGAACAGATTGTCCAGCCGCTTGTCCTTGATCAGAGCCTGATGCAGCTTGGCATCGCCGTTGATGACGTTGATGAAGTCGTACACCACGCGGCGCTCGCAACCCATGATCAGGTCCAGGTTGCGCAGGCCGACGTCGAAATCGATGACGGCGGTCTTGAAACCCTTGAGGGCCAATCCCGCCGACAGCGCCGCCGACGTGGTGGTCTTACCGACGCCGCCTTTGCCCGATGTGACAACGATGACTTTAGCCAAGGTTATTTCTCCTAATCACAGGGACTCTTGCAGCAGATTTTCGCCATCCAGCCGGATCTGCGCCGGCTTCCCGGCCAGGGCCGGGTCCAATTGCTCGTTGACCATATAAAGACCGGCGATGGACACCAGCTCGGCATCCAAGGCACGGCAGAAGATACGCGCCGACTTGTCGCCGCTCATGCCCGCCAGGGCACGGCCGCGCAACGGACCATAGACATGGATGTGGCCGTCGGCCAGCAATTCGGCGCCGTGGCTGACCGGCCCCAGCACGATCAGGTCGCCGCGATGGGCATAGACCTGACGGCCCGAGCGCACCGGCTCGGCAATGATCTTGGTGCCGCCCGCCGCCTTGGCGGGCGCGGTCGAAGCCGCCTTGGCCGCGCCGGGATCGGCGGCGGCGCGTCCCGCCGGGAACGGCGGCAGTCCCACCGCCGCCGCCGCCCGTTCCCAGGCGGCGTTGGCGCGCTGCACGCCCACCGGGTTGATGCCCAGCGCCCGCAGCCGGGTGCAGAAATCCGCCATGTCCACCGGCGGCCGCGCCCCGGTGGCCGACAGATCCAGCACGATGGGGGCATTGCGGTAGAAGCCCGGCGCCAGCGACAGCATGGTGCCCAGGCGCGGGAAGAATTCCGGGTCCTCGGGCGCCTGAACCTTCAGCGTCAGCAGCGTCATGGAAGCGGCCTTGAGCTGGAAGGGCGCCCCTTCTCCGGCAAGGCTGGTGACGGTTTCGCGCGGTTCGTTGGCAGCCATGTCTGCTCCTGTCCCTTGGGGGCCGGGACCATGCCGCAGGAAACCGGAGAGCGCAAGAAACAAAGCCGCCCGGTGCCCATGCTTTGGGCAGAGCCGGATTCGGCGGCACCTCAAACTTAAGGGATTTCCAAAATCCCCCTTTTGGCACGGACCATGCAGATAAGGAGGCCGGAAACGACGCTTCAGGAGCGGGGATGAGCCTGCGGGTCATCGTGGTGGACGACGAACACGACCGGGCGATTTCGGTGCGCGACGCACTGGAAGCGAACGGCTTTGCCGTGGTCGCGCTGTGCCGCACCGGCGACGACCTGCCGTCGCGGGTCCAGGAATTGCGCGCCGACGTCATCATCGTCGATATCGACAGCCCCGACCGCGACACGCTGGAGGACATGCGCCGCGTCAGCCTGGAACAGCGCCGCCCGGTGGTGATGTTCGCCCAGGACGGCAAGCCGGAAACCATCCGCGCGGCGGTGGAAGCGGGCGTCGCCGCCTATGTGGTGGACGGCCTGAAACCCGACCGCGTCCGCCCGGTGGTGGACGTGGCCATCGCCCGTTTCGCCCAGTTCCACGAATTGCGCGCCGAACTGGACAAGGCCCGCACCACCCTGGCCGAGCGCAAGCGCATCGAGAAGGCCAAGGGCATTCTGATGAAGCGGCGCGGCATCGACGAGGAAGCCGCCTACGCCCTGATGCGCCGCATGGCCATGGACCAGAAGGCGCGGTTGGGCGACATCGCCGCCAAGATCATCGAGGCGGCCGAATTGCTGGGCTGATTGCCCATTTTTTGAACAGATTGTACATTGCTGTTTATTTTTTAATCATTCGCATCTCCTCACCGCCGTGAAAGGCACGGTTTTCCGCCAAACCTGATTTGGCACGGGGATTGCGAAAAGATCGGGGACGGCGCCGCTCAATGGCGAGATGGCGCCACCGAAACATAATCCCCCTTGGGCGATGGCGCCCGTGGGGGACACGGAACAACGGCGTTCCACGGATTTGCCCCTCTGGCTCAGAGGCGGCGGCACCGTGGGACGCCGTTTTTTTTTCGCCCTGGCACAGACGAGGTTCACACCCATGACCGACACCTTGACCCGCCGCTCGCTGCTGAAGGTTTCCGCCACCGCCGCGCTGTTCTCCGCCGCCCGCGTGGCCCTGCCCGGCGGCGCCCATGCTGCCGCTGGCGACGCGCCCGAGGTCAAGGGTCTGACCCTCGGCTTCATCGCCCTGACCGATTCGGCGCCGCTGATCATCGCCAAGGAAAAGGGCTTCTTCGCCAAATACGGCCTGACCGAGGTCGTGCTGAACAAGCAGGCCAGTTGGGGCACCACCCGCGACAATCTGGAACTGGGCGGCGCGGGCGGCGGCATCGACGGCGCTCACATCCTGACCCCCATGCCCTATCAGATGGCCGCCGGGCGCATCACCAAGAACAACACCAAGGTGCCCATGAGCATCCTGGCGCGGCTGAACATCAACGGCCAGGGCATCTCGGTTTCCGGCAAGTACGCCGACCTCAAGGTCATGTCCGATGCCAAGCCGCTGGCCGCCGCCTTCGCCAAGGCCAAGGCCGCCGGAAAGGACATCAAGGTCGCCATGACCTTCCCCGGCGGCACCCACGATCTGTGGCTGCGCTATTGGATGGCGGCGGGCGGGATCGACCCCGACAAGGATGTCAGCACCATCGTGGTGCCGCCGCCGCAGATGGTGGCCAACATGAAGGTGGACACCATGGAGGCCTTCTGCGTCGGCGAGCCGTGGAACGCGCAATTGGTCAGCCAGAAGCTGGGCACCACCGCCCTGACCACCGGCGAGCTGTGGCTGAACCACCCCGAGAAGTCGCTGGCCGTGCGCTCGGACTGGGTCGAGAAGAACCCCAAGGCGGCCCGCGCCCTGATCCTGGCGGTGATGGAGGCGCAGGCGTGGTGCGACGCCAATCTGGCCGAGATGAGCCAGATCATCGCCGGCCGTGAATACCTGAAGGTTGCGGTCGAGGACATCGCTGGCCGCATCCTGGGCAACATCGATTACGGCGACGGCCGCAAGGTCGAGCGCGCCCCCTACGGCATGAAGTTCTGGCAGGACAACGCGTCCTATCCCTTCCAGAGCCATGATCTGTGGTTCCTGACCGAAAACCAGCGCTGGGGCTATCTGGCGCCCGATCTGGACACCAAGGCGCTGATCAAGGCCACCAACCGCGAGGATCTGTGGCGCGAGGCCGCCAAGACCTTGGGTCTGGGCAACGTCCCCGCCTCGACCTCGCGCGGGGTGGAAAAGTTCTTCGACGGTAAGACCTTCGACCCGGCCAACCCCGCCGCCTACCTGAAGTCGCTGACCATCAAGCGCACCGCCGCCTGACGGAGGATCACACCATGACCCTGGTAAGCAAGATGACGCCCCTGGCCGCCGCCGCGCAAAGCCGCCCCGCCGCCCTTCGCCCCTCGCCGTTGCTGCGCAAATCGCGCGAGGCGGCGGCGGTGATCCTGCCGCCGCTGATCGGACTGGTGGTCCTGCTGGGCGTATGGGAGATCGCCTGTTCCCAGCCCGGCGCCATGCTGCCCGGCCCCATCAAGGTGGTGCGCGACACCTGGGAACTGATCGCCAACCCGTTCTTCGACCATGGCGGCACCGACAAGGGCCTGTTCTGGCATCTGGCCGCCAGCCTGAAGCGCGTCGCCCTGGGCTTTTCCCTGTCGGCCGTCATCGGCATCCTGTTGGGCGTCATCATCGGCCAAAGCCGCCTCGCCATGCGGGCCTTGGACCCCATCTTCCAGGTGCTGCGCACGGTGCCGCCGCTGGCGTGGCTGCCCATCTCGCTGGCGGCGTTCAAGGCCGCCGACCCGTCGGCCATTTTCGTGATCTTCATCACCTCGGTGTGGCCGATCATCCTCAACACCGCCGTCGGCGTGCGCAACATCCCGCAGGATTACCGCAACGTCGCCGCCGTGCTGCGCCTCAGCCCGCTGGAATTCTTCATCCGCATCGTGCTGCCGTCGTCGGTGCCCTACATCTTCACCGGCCTGAAGATCGGCATCGGCCTGTCGTGGCTGGCCATCGTCGCGGCGGAAATGCTGATCGGCGGCGTCGGCATCGGCTTCTTCATCTGGGACGCCTGGAACAGCTCGCTGATGAGCGAGATCATCCTGGCCCTGGTCTATGTGGGTCTGGTCGGCTTCATGCTGGACCGCATCATCACCCTGATCGGCAAGAAGGTGTCGGGCTGATGAAGACCGCTCTCACCCTCGGCTACGTGCCGCTGACCGATTGCGCGCCGCTGGTGGTGGCGTCCGAGCTGGGCCTGTTCGCCCAGGCCGGGCTGGACGTCACCCTGAGCCGCGAGCCGTCCTGGGCCAATATCCGCGACAAGGTGGCGGTGGGGGCGCTGGACGGGGCGCAGATGCTGGCGACCATGCCGCTGTCCCTCAGCCTGGGCCTGGGCGCCCTGCGCGAACCGACCGTGGCGGTGCTGGTGCTGAACCAGGGCGGCAACACCATCACCCTGTCGGAAAGCCTGTGCCGCCGCATGGAGGCCTATGGCGGACTGTCGCCGCGCAATCTGGCCGCCGTGCTGGCCGAGGACCGGCTGTGCGGCGTCGAGCCGCCGACCTTCGCCATGGTCTATCCGGTGTCGCCCCATCATCTGGAATTGCGGGACTGGCTGGCCTCGGGTGGCATCGACCCCGACCAGGACGTGCGCCTGACCGTGGTGCCGCCGCCGCAGATGGTCGCCCATCTGGCGGCGGGCAAGGTGGCCGGGTTCTGCGTCGGCGAACCGTGGGGCGGGCTGGCCGCCGAACAGCGCCTGGGCCGGGTGGTCGCCACCAGCCAGGACATCTTCCCCAACCGCGCCGAGAAGGTACTGGGCGTCACCGCCCGTTTCGCCCAGGCCAAACCAGCCACCGTCGCCGCCCTGGTCGAGGCCCTGCTGGGCGCCTGCCGCTGGTGCGACGACAACCGGGCCGAGCTGGCCGAATTGCTGAGCCAGCCGGAATGGCTGAACGTCCCGGCCGAGGTGCTGATGCGCGGCCTGGGCCGCCCCGGCTTCATCCGGTTCTTCGGCATCAATCACCCCGACCCGGCCCAGGCCATGCTGCTGCTGGCCCAGATGCGCCGCTGGGGACAGGTGGGGGGCGAGGACGATGCCGCCTTGGCCGCCAATGTCTATGGCTGCGCCGCAGGATCCGCTTTCCAGGAGATCACGCCATGAACGCCTATCTTTCCATCGAGGATGTCGGCATCACCTTCACCACCGACAAGGGCAGCTTCCGCGCGCTGGACGGCGTCAGCCTGAAGGTGGACAAGGGCGAGTTCATTTCCATCATCGGCCATTCCGGCTGCGGCAAGTCCACCATCCTGAACATCGTCGCCGGTCTGTTGCAGGCCACCGAGGGCGGCGTGCTGCTGGACGGCCGCGAGGTCAACAGCCCCGGCCCCGACCGCGCCGTGGTGTTCCAGAACCATTCCCTGCTGCCGTGGCTGTCGGTCTACGACAACGTGCGCATGGCGGTGGACAAGGTGTCCAAGGGCACCAAAAGCAAGGCCCAGCGCCACGACTGGACCATGCACAATCTGTCGCTGGTGCGCATGGACCACGCCATCGACAAGAAGCCCGGCGAGATTTCCGGCGGCATGAAGCAGCGCGTCGGCATCGCCCGCGCCCTGGCCATGGAGCCCAAGGTGCTGCTGCTGGACGAGCCGTTCGGCGCGCTGGACGCCCTGACCCGCGGCCATCTTCAGGACAGCCTGATGGATATCCACCGCTCGCTCGGCAACACGGTGATGATGATCACCCACGACGTGGACGAGGCGGTGCTGCTGTCCGACCGCATCGTCATGATGAACAACGGCCCCGCCGCCACCATCGGCCAGATCCTCAAGGTCGATCTGTCGCGTCCGCGCCGCCGCATGGAGCTGGCCGACGATCCCACCTACGTCCATTGCCGCGCCGAGGTGCTGCGCTTCCTGCACGGCAACACCCCGCACGCCACCGCCGCCTGACATCGGAGAGCCCCCATGAACGCCATCCCCCGCCAGCGTCTGGTCGTCATCGGCAATGGCATGGCCGGCATGCGCACCGTCGAGGAGCTGCTGGCCCGCGCCCCGGTGCGCTACGACATCACCGTCTTCGGTTCGGAACCGCACCCCAATTACAACCGCATCATGCTGTCGTCGGTGCTGGCGGGCGAAAAGAGCGTGGATGACATCGTCATCAATCCGCGCGCCTGGTACGCCGAGAACGGCATCACCCTGCACACCGGCGATCCGGTCATAGCCATCGACCGCGCCGCCAAGACCGTCACCGCCGCCTCGGGCAAGGTGGTCGGCTATGACAAGCTGCTGATCAGCACCGGCTCCAAGCCGCTGATGCCGCCGCTGCCGGGCCTCGACCTGCCGGGCGTGGTCGCCTTCCGCGACATCGCCGACGTGGATGCCATGATGCAGGCGGCCCAGGGCGGCAAGCGCGCGGTGGTCATCGGCGGCGGCCTGCTGGGCCTGGAAGCCGCCTGGGGCCTGAAGCGCCAGGGCATGCCGGTCGCCCTGGTCCACCTGATGCCGACGCTGATGGAGCGCCAGTTGGACGTGGAAGCCGGGCAATTGCTGCAACGGGATTTGACCGAGCGCGGCCTGCACTTCTTCACCTCGGGCCAGACCGAATCCATCCAGGGCACGGACAAGGTGGAAGGGTTGAAGCTGGCCGATGGCCGCGAAATCCCCGCCGATCTGGTGGTGGTCGCCATCGGCATTCGCCCCAACGTCGATCTGGCCAAGCAATGCGGCCTGGACGTCAATCGCGGCATCCGGGTCGGTGACGACATGGTGACCAGCGATCCCGACATCTCTTCGGTGGGCGAATGCGTCGAGCATAACGGTCAGGTCTTCGGTCTGGTGGCGCCGCTGTGGGAACAGGCCAAGGTCTGCGCCGCCCGGCTGGCGGGCGACAGCGTCGCCGCCTATGCCACGCCACCCTTGTCCACCCGCCTGAAGATCACCGGCATCGACGTGTTCTCGGCGGGCAAGCTGGCCGCCGAGGACGAGGATGATGCGGAAATCGTGTTCCGCGACGTGGCGCGCGGCATCTACAAGAAGCTGGTGATCCGCGACGACAAGCTGGTCGGCGCCGTGCTGTATGGCGAAGTGGCGGATGGCGGCTGGTACTTCGACCTGATGCGCAAGGGCAGTTCGGTGGCCGAGACCCGCGACCGTCTGATCCTGGGCCAAGCCTTCGCCGAGGCCGGGTGCTGCGGCGGCGGCAAGGGCGGCCTGGACGTGGCCGCCATGTCCGACGACACCCAGGTCTGCGGCTGCAACGGCGTCTCCAAGGGCGCCATCGTCGGCGCCATCCAGGCCAAGGGACTGACCACCCTCGATGAAGTCCGCGCCCACACCAAGGCCAGCGCGTCCTGCGGTCAGTGCACCGGCGTGGTCCAGGCCATCCTGGCCCATGTCACCGGCGCCGATGCCGCCGCCCCCGAGGCCATGTGCAAATGCACCGAGCACGGCCACGACGCTGTGCGCAAGGCCATCCTGGAACAGGGATTGAAGACCCAGGACGCGGTGCGCCAGGCCCTGGGCTGGTCCAGCCCCGACGGCTGCGCCAAATGCCGCCCGGCGCTGAATTACTATCTGCTGTGCGCCTGGCCGGGCGAATACGTGGACGATTACCGCTCGCGCTTCATCAACGAACGCGCCCACGCCAACATCCAGAAGGACGGCACCTTCTCGGTCATTCCGCGCATGTGGGGCGGCGTCACCAATGCCGCCGAATTGCGGGCCATCGCCGATGTGGTGGACAAATTCGCCATCCCCACCGTCAAGGTCACCGGCGGCCAACGCATCGATTTGCTAGGCGTGAAGAAAGAAGATTTGCCGGCCGTGTGGGCCGATCTGACCAAGGCGGGCATGGTGTCGGGCCACGGCTACGCCAAGGGCCTGCGCACGGTGAAGACCTGCGTCGGTTCGGAATGGTGCCGCTTCGGCACCCAGGACAGCACCGGCCTGGGCATCAAGCTGGAACGGCTGATGTGGGGCAGTTGGACGCCGCACAAGGTCAAGCTGGCGGTGTCGGGCTGCCCGCGCAATTGCGCCGAGGCCACCATCAAGGATATCGGCATCCTGTGCGTCGAGGCCGGATACGACATGGTGATCGGCGGCAATGGCGGCATCGAGCTGCGCGGCACCGATTTCCTGTGCCGCCTGTCCAGCGAGGACGAGGTGCTGGAATATTCCGCCGCCTTCATGCAGTTGTACCGCGAGGAAGGCCGCTATCTGGAACGCACCGCCCCCTATGTGGAGCGGGTCGGCCTGGATTACGTCAAGCGCCGCATCCTGGACGATGCCGCCGGACGCAAGGCGCTGCACGCCCGCTTCGTGTTTTCCCAGAAATTCGCTCAGGACGATCCGTGGGCCGAACGCGCCGCGGGCGCCGATGCCCAGGAATTCAACACCCTGGCCGTGGTGGAGGCTTGACCATGATGGATTGGACCGCGATCGGCACCATCGACGACATCCCGCGCCTGGGCGCCCGCACGGTGGAAACGCCGCTGGGACAGGTGGCGGTGTTCCGCACGGCGGAAGACGAAATCTTCGCCCTGATCAACAAATGCCCCCATCGCGGCGGCCCATTGTCGGACGGCATCGTCTCGGGCCGCAAGGTGGCCTGTCCGCTGCACAATTGGGTCATCGACCTGAACAGCGGCGAGGCCATCGCCCCCGACGAGGGCTGCACCACCAGCGTGCCGGTCAAGGTCGAGGGCGCGGCGCTGTTCCTGGGGTTCGCCGCCAAGAAAAGAGCCGTCAATGCCTGACGTCATGCCCGGACTTGATCCGGGCATCCACGTTGCTCCGTCTGCTCCACCCATTGGGGTGCACCACCGCGTGGATGGCCGGGACAAGCCCGGCCATGACGGAAACACCAAAGAAACGCATGCGGAAATTCCGGGAGTATCCTCCATGACGACGACCACCACCCGCACCACCTGCCCCTATTGCGGCACCGGCTGCGGCGTGATCGCCGAGGCCGGGCCGAACGGGGTCAGCGTGCGCGGCGACCCCGACCATCCGGCCAATTTCGGCCGCTTGTGTTCCAAGGGCGCCGCCCTGGCCGAGACCCTGGGCCACAGGACCCGGCTGAAATCACCCATGGTGGACGGGCGCGCCGTGGATTGGGACCACGCCATCGCCGAGGCCGCTGGGCGCATCCGCTCGGTGGTCGAACTGCACGGCCCCGATGCCTTCGCCTTCTACCTGTCCGGCCAGTTGCTGACCGAGGATTATTACGCCGCCAACAAGCTGGCGAAGGGCTTTCTGGGCACCGCCAACGTGGACACCAATTCACGGCTGTGCATGGCGTCCACCGTGGCCGGACACCGCCGCGCCTTTGGCTCGGACACCGTGCCCGGCACCTATGAGGATTTGGAACTGGCCGATCTGGTGGTGCTGGTCGGCTCCAATCTGGCGTGGTGCCATCCGGTGCTGTTCCAGCGCCTGAAAAAGGCGCGCGAGGAACGGGGCACCCGCGTGGTGGTGATCGATCCCCGCCGCACCGAAAGTTGCGACATCGCCGATTTGCATTTGGCCCTGGCGCCCGGTTCCGACGTGGCGCTGTTCAACGGCCTGCTGGCCCATTGCGAGGCGGCGGGGGTGCTGGATCACGATTTCATCGCCGCCCACACCGAAGGCTTCGCCGAGACCCTGGCCGCCGCGCGCGAGGCCGATCTGGCAGTCACCGGCCTGAACCCGGTCGATCTGGGCCGCTTCTTCCACTGGTTCGCCACCACGCCCAAGGTGGTGACGATGTTCAGCCAGGGCGTCAACCAATCCAGTTCCGGCACCGACAAGGTCAACGCCATCCTGAACGTCCACCTTGCCACCGGCCGCATCGGCCAGCCGGGCGGCGGGCCGTTCTCGGTCACCGGCCAGCCCAACGCCATGGGCGGGCGCGAGGTGGGCGGATTGTCCAACCAATTGGCCGCCCATATGGGCTTCGACGCCGCCTCGGTGAACCGCGTCCGCCGCTTCTGGCAGGCGCCGCGCATGGCAGCGCGCGAAGGACTGAAGGCGATGGATCTGTTCCGCGCCGTGGATGACGGCCGCATCAAGGCGCTGTGGATCATGGCCACCAACCCGGCGGTCAGCCTGCCCGAGGCCGATCTGGTGCGGCGCGCTTTGGCCCGTTGCCCGGTGGTCATCGTGTCCGATTGCGTCGCCCAGACCGACACCATGGCCTATGCCCATATCAAGCTGCCCGCCTTGGCCTGGGGCGAGAAGGACGGCACGGTGACCAATTCCGAGCGCACCATCTCGCGCCAGCGGCCCTTTGCCCCGCCGCCGCCCGAGGCCCGCGCCGATTGGTGGCAGGTGGCCGAGATCGCCCGCGCCCTGGGCCACGGCGCCGCCTTCGGCTGGCGCGGCCCCGCCGACATCTATGCCGAGCATGCGGCGCTGTCGCGGTTCGAGAATGACGGCGACCGCGATTTCCGTCTGGACGAATTCAGCGATTACGATTCGATGCAACCGTTCCAGTGGGGCGGCAAGCGGCTGTTCGCCGATGGCCGTTTCTTCACCCCCGACCGCCGCGCCCGGCTGGTACCGGTGCGCCACCGCCCTCCGGTCGAGGCGCTGTCGCTACGCTATCCGCTGCGCCTGAACACCGGGCGGTACCGCGACCAGTGGCACACCATGACCCGCACCGGCCTGTCGCCGCGCCTGTCGGGCCACCGGCCGGCGCCGTTGCTGGACATCCATCCCGACGATGCCGGGGCCTTGCGCGATGGCGGGCTGGCTCGCATCAGCAGCCGCCTGGGCGCCTATGTGGCGCGGGTGCGCATCACCACCGACCAGCGGCCGGGCGAGGTGTTCCTGCCCATGCACTGGAACGATGCCTTCGCCGCCCAGGCGGTAATCGGCCGCCTGTTGCCCGGCCATGTGGACCCAGTGTCCGGCCAGCCGGAATCCAAGCACGTCCCGGTGCGGGTCGAGCCGTGGAATGCCGCCTGGAACGGCGTGTTGGTGGCGGAAAACCCGCCGGTGCCCGACGCGCCGTGGTGGGTGCGCCGGCAGGGCGACGGCGCCCAGATGGTGGAGATGGCGGGCGATGCCGCCGATCAGCAAGAGGTGCTGGTGGCCGCCCTGGACCGCACCTTCGGTGCCGAGCGGCTGGAGGTTCTGGACCCAAGGCGCGGCACCACCCGCATCGCCTGGACCCGCGACGGCCATTTGCTGGCGGCGCTGTATCTGGCGCCCAGCCGCCCCGAACTGGCGGAAAACTGGCTGGCGGGGCAAATCGGCCACGCTTTGACCGGTCCCGCCGACCGCGCCGCCATCCTGGCGGGCCGCGCCGCCTCGGGCGCGCCCGAGGGCGGGCGCATAATCTGCGCCTGCTTCTCGGTCGGCATCAACACCCTGGCCGCCGCCATCCGCGACCACCGCCTGACCTCGGTCACCGAGATCGGCACGGCGCTGAAAGCGGGCACCGGCTGCGGCTCGTGCGTGCCGGAACTCAAGACGCTGCTGGCCGAAGCGCGGGAAAGCGCCTAACCCTGCACCACACGGGCGGGCGGCGCGTTGCCGCCCTTGTCCTGGCCGAACCATATGGTGGTCTGGGGGAACGGCAGTTCGATGGCTTCGGCGTCGAACCGCTTCTTGAGACGGCGGTTGAACTCGCGCTCGACGGCACCGTTCTTGCCCGCCACCGTCTTGAAGCGGCCGGTGAACACCACCGCCGAGGCGTCGAAGCGGGCCAGCCCCCACACATCCATGGGGTCGAGGATCAGCGGCCCGAAGCTTTCATCACCGCGCAATTCCGCCCCCACTTCGGCCATCACCGCCATGACGCGGTCGGAATCCTCGCCATAGCCGACGCCGATTTCGATATTGGCGAAGGCGTGGTCGCGGCTGAGGTTGACCACCGTGGTGACGGCGCTGAACGGGATGGTGTGCATGGCGCCCGCCGTGTCGCGCAGGCGGATGGCGCGGATGCTCATGCTGTCCACCCAGCCGGTGGTGCCGTTCAGCCGCACCTGTTCGCCCACCGCCATGGTGTCCTCGAACAGGATGAAAGCGCCGGTGATCACATCCTTGACCAGGGTCTGCGAGCCGAAGCCCACCGCCACGCCGACCACACCGGCACCGGCCAGCAGCGGCGCGATGTTGACGCCCAGTTCCGACAGCACGATCAGCGACACCATCACCACCAGCACCACGAACAGGGCGTTGCGGGCCAGCGGCAACAGGGTACGCACCCGCGACGAGCGGGCCAGGGCGTTGCCGTCGCCATCGGTGGCGGCCAGATAGCGTTCGATGGCACCCGCGACGATTTCCCACACCACCAGGGCACCCAGCAGCACGGCGGCGATGGACACCAGCGCCGACACCACCCGGCGCCCGCCGTCCGAGGACAGCAGGCCCAGCGTATCCAGGCCCCAGGCCTGGGCCAGGGCCAGGACGGTCATCACCACCACGGCGCCGCGCAGCACCACATGCAGCACCGGCAAGTAACGGTTGGCGCGGGCTTCCAGCCGGGGAAAGCTGTCACGGGCGTCCTGGCTGACGGCGAAGCCGCGCTCGATCATGCGGCCCAGCGCCGCCGACAGCATGCCCGCCACCACCAGGATGGCGACGCTGAGCACGCTGGCGCGCAGCATGAAATCAAAGCCACCCTTGACCTTCAGCGCCCACACCGCATACCCGGCGACCACGTACAGCACCGCCAGGATGTGCCACACCTCGGCCAGACGGGCGCGCACCATCTGCAAGCGTCCCGCCCCCGCGCCGCCGCGCAGGGCGGCGGCCACGTTCTGACGGTTTTGCAGGATGAAGATCACCAGCATGGTGGCGATGGACAGGCCCAGCGCCTTGAACGCCACGGCCCCGGCGCCGCGCGGCAGGCCCAGCAGCAGCATGGCCTGCACCAGCAGCCCGCCGAACATGGCGGTGCCCGCCAGACGGCGCGACCAGATCACCAGATATTCGGCGGTTTCGTCATCCACCGGCAGCAGCCGCAGCGCGGCGGTGCGCGGCGCCGCCACCAGGCGGGCCAGCACCATCAGCAACCGCACCGAGGCATAGGCGGTGACCAGCATCACCCCGGCCACCCGCAGATTGCCGCCCAGCCCCAGGAACCCGGACATACCCCAGGCGGCGGCGGCGGCGCCCCCCACCGGCAGGGTGCGCAACAGGGCACGGGCCAGACCCAGCGGCAGCCGCACCAGCAGCAGCGGCGGCGCCGCCTCGCGCGGTTGGGTCACGCCCTCGGCCCGGCGCAGCAGCCGCCTGAGGATCTGGTCGGCGGCGATGGCGGCGGCCAGCAGCGCGAACAGCCGCCCGGCGGTATCCAGCCAGCGGCCACGCAGAACCGGGTCGGACATCTGTTGCCCGGCCCAGGCCGCCAGACGCGGCAGGTCACGCAGGGCGCCGACCGCATCCATCAGATCGTCGCCCAAGGCCTCCAGCCGGTCCGACACCACCGCCAGCACACCGCTGTCTTCCTCGGCCGCGCCCTGATGCTGGGCGGCCATCAGCGTCTTGAGCTGGGCCACCAGCTTCTGGCGGTCGCCGTCGTTTTCCAGGGTCGAGACCAGCTTCTGCAAATCCTCGGTCCTGGCCGAAGCCTTGTCCTGGGCGGCGGCGGCAAGCGGGAACAGAAGGGTCAGCGCCAACAACAGGGCGGCGCATGTCCGGGTCAGCATGCGGGTCATGGTCAATCTGCGATCTTGAATGCGAGGGCGCCCAGCATGGACGCGGACTTTGACGAAAGTGCGGCGGATGCCTACCTTGCACTGTCAGGCAACGCAAGCAGCAACAAGGCAGACCCGCCATGACCGAAATTACCATCTACCACAACCCCCGTTGCGGAAAATCACGCGATACGCTGAAGCTGATCGAGGACAAGGGCATCGCGCCCCGCGTGGTGGAATACCTGAAGACCCCGCCTTCCGCTGCCGAACTGGCCGCCATCCTGGTGGCGTTGGGCAAGGCGCCCGTCGACATTTTGCGCAAGAAGGAAGCGGACGAGGCGGGCATCGACCCTGCCGCCTTGGATGATGCCCAGTTGATCGCCGCCATGGTCGCCAATCCGGTGGTCATCGAACGCCCCATCGTCGTCAATGGTGCCAAGGCCGTCCTGGGCCGCCCGCCGGAAAACGTGCTGGCGATTCTATAATACCAATGTTGATGGCTTTCCGACGGCCATCCGCACCAACGAAACGATCCTGTGGTAACTCAGCACTCTCCCTCCGGGGAGGGGGCTTTTCTTTTTTGCAGCCGCGCCTTGACCACGCGGTGCAGGACATACACCGCCAGGGCGATGGCCGCCGCCGCCAGGATGCGGTGTTCCCAGACCTTGAGGCGGCCCATCATGCCCTCGATGGCTTGGCCGAAGGCGTAGCCCAGGCTGCCCACCGCCACCGCCCACACCGCCGCCGAGATCAGGTTGAGCACGGCGAAGCGCAGGGCGGAAATGGATGACAGGCCGATGGCCACCGGACTGACGGCGCGCAGACCGTAGAGAAAGCGGAACGACAGCACGAACCAATCGCCCCAGCGGTCCAGCAGCCTGCCCACCTTGTCGGCGGCGGCGGCGCTTTTCGGGTGCTTCGCCAGCCAGGTCTTGCCGTAGCGCCGCCCGATCCAGAACCACAATTGGTCGCCGCAGAACGAGCCGACGAAGGCGCACAGCATGACCAGATCAAGCCGCAACAGGCCCTGGTTGGCGGCGAAACCCGCCAGCACCGGCACCGTTTCGCCCTCGAAGAAGGTGCCCGCCAGCACCGCCAGATAGCCGAAACGGGCGATAAGGTCTTCCATGGCTACCGGCGGCAGACCGCCACCGCCTCCAGATGGGCCGAGAACGGGAATTGGTCGATGGGCGTCACCTGTTCGATGACATAGCCGCCATCGCGCAAGACCCGCAGGTCGCGGGCCAGGGTCGCCGGGTTGCACGATACCGCCACCACCAGCGGCGGGCCGCCTTGCGCCAGGATTTCCGCCTGGGCGATGGCACCGGCGCGCGGCGGGTCGAGCACCAGGGCCTGGAACTTCTTCAACTCGGGCGCCAGCAGAGGGCGCCGCGCCAGATCGCGCACCTCGGCGGTGACGCGCAGGCCGTGGGCGTTGGCGGCGGCCTCCAGGGCACGGATGGGGGCCTCTTCACCCTCGGCGGCATAAACGGCGCGGCCCGATTCCGCCAACGGCAGGGTGAAGCTGCCGCAGCCGGAATAGAGATCGGCGACATTCGGGGCATCGCCCACCGCCGCCAGCACCCGCTGGGCGATAGCCAGTTCACCGCCACGGGTCGGTTGCAGGAAGCCGCCGGGCGCCGGTTCCACCGCCACGCCGCCGAACCGCACCAATGCCGGGCGGCGGCGGGCGATGGGGTCGATGAATCCGGCACCGGGACGGCGCCAGCTCAGCCGCGCCAGATCCTGGGCATCGGCGAAGGCCGCCAGTTTCTCGCGATCGAACAGATCCAGGCGGGCATCGGCCTCCACCAGCACGTCCAGGCCGCTTTCGGTCAGGGCCACCACCACGTCGCCGTCTTCACCATCGGCGACGATGTCAGCCAGCATGGTGCGCAAGGCGGGCAGCAGGACCGCCAGCGCCGGGTCCAGCAACAGGCAGGTTTCGACGTCCACCACCGCGTGGCTGGCCCGCGCGTTGAAGCCCAATTGAGTCTGGCCCTTGCGCCGGGAGAAGGCGAAGGCGGCACGGCGGCGTGTCCCCGGCGGCACCCGCACCAAGTCTCTCACCGGCACGTCACCCAGACCGGCGCGCGACAATTGGGTGACCAGCAGCGACCGCTTCCACGGGCCGTACAGGCTGTCATCCACATGCTGCAACGCGCAGCCGCCGCAACGGGCGAAATGCGGGCAGGGCGGTTCGGTCCGGCCGGGGCCGGGCACCAGCACCTCGACCAGGGCGGCGGCCAGGCCTTCGCCGCGCCGTCCCTCGACGCGGGCCACCACCTTGTCGCCGGGCACGGTGAAGGGCACGAACACCTGTTCATCGCCCAGCCGCGCCACGCCGTCGCCGCGCGCCCCGATCTCCTCGATCTCCACCTCGACCGAGCGGGCGGGCGGCGGGGCCTTGCCCTTGGCGCGGGCGGCGGAATGGGGGCGCTTGAACGGACGGCTTTTCATCGACGGGATACCGGGGGGGTTACTTGCGACAGGTCTGAAACGAAGCGCGACAATAGCTCGGACACGCCACGGTTCAAGGCCGTTACCGCCGCCTCGGGGCCTTTTCCGTCCATGGCGGGCTCGGACACATAGGTTTTCAGCAACACCAGCGTGCCGTCGCGCGCCGAAACCGCCGCCAGTTGCAGCTTGATCGCCACCTTGCCCTGGGCGGGCAGCGCCTCGAACCGGAACAGGCGGCCGCGCACCATCCAGTCGGGCGGCACCCGCAGATCGGGCGTCACCACCTGCTCGGCCATGTTAGCGGCGCGCAGCGTCTCGGCCAGTTCCATCTGCAAGGCGGTGGCGGGCGGATCGCTCCACAGATCATAGCGCCAGCGCGCCAGGGTGCCGTCCGCATCCTGATAAACCAGCCCGCGTTCCGACAGCATGCCGTCCACGTCCAGCCGGTTGACCTCCATCACCCCCGGAAACACCGGCCGCGCCAACGCCACCACGGCGGGCACAGCCTCCAGCCGGTAATGATTGTCCCTGGGCGGCGGCGGCGACGAACAGGCGGCCAGAGCAGCGGCGAGGATCACCGCCAGGGCGCCATAGCGGAGACGGTGTGCCAAAAGACACGGATGACACGGATGCCCGCTGGCGCGGGCCACGGAATGGCACGGATCGGTGGTCATAGCAGGACCCTTTTCACTTCCAGGCGCGGAGTTCCAAAATTCATGAGCAACCCCACCGGCAACCCACTCGCCTTCACATAATTCAGAAGCTGACCGCGATGGGCTGCCGTCAACGCCTCAACCGCTTTCAACTCGACGACGACAGCCCCTTCCACCACCAGATCGGCCATATAGAGGCCAACGTCCTCTCCACAATAGAGGATTCGGAAGGGCACTTCCTGTGACGCCGTCAAACCCGACAGGGATAGCTGTTTCAGCAATGCTTTGCGATAAACCGCTTCCAGAAAACCATGCCCCAGCGTCGAGGAGACTTCGAACGCCGCACCGATGATCCGTTCAGTCAGCGCCTCCAGGCGGGGATCGATCCGTGCCTTCATCCGTGAGAATCCGTGGCCGACGCAGTCGGCATCCGTGACATCCGTGTCTTTTGGCACATCATCCGACGCTTTCCCTACCGCCGTCCCGGCCCGTCCTCGCGCGGTTTTGTGCCGCCGATCAGGATGCCGGGGTTTTCGCGAATCTGGCGGCTGAATTCGTTGAAATTGCGGCTGCTGCTTTCCAGGTTGTAGGTCACCGAATCGATGTTGCGCGCCACGCTTTGCAGGGTATAGCGCAGATCCTTGAGGCTGCCTTCCACCACCGGCGAGCTTTTTTCCAGCATGGCGAGGACCACATCGACGCGGGCGCGGCTTTCCTTGAGCCCGGCGGTCAGGTCGGCGACGTTTTGCAGGGTCTGGCCGATGCGCTCGGCGTTCTGGTCGGTCAGCACCTGCCCCGACAGGGTGCCGGTCATCTTTTGCACGTCGGCGGTGATGCGCGGCGTCTTGACCGCCAGATCGGACGAGATGGCGACCAGATTGGCCAGCAATTCCGGCGCCTGTTTTTCCAGCAGACCGCCGACCACGTCCACCTTGGCGTTGATGTTGGCGAGCAGCGGCAGCAAGCCCTGCTGGTTCAGCACCGCCACCTGCCCGGCCATCTCGTTCATGGTGGCGAAGATGTTGGCGGCGGGGCCGCCGGGAATCTGCGATCCCGGCGGCAGCATGCGTTCCGAGGCGCCGCCCTTGATGTCCACGGTCATGGCCGCCAGGATACCGGACGCGGCGACACGGGCCATGCTGCCTTCGGGGATCGGCCAGTTCTCGCGCACCGACAGCACCACGCGGAAGCTGGTGCGGCCATCGGCACGCAGCGGCACGATGTCTTCCACCTGGCCGACCACGAAACCTTCATACGTCACCTTGGTGCCGAACTTGACGCCCTGGACGTTGTTCAGGTGGGTGACATAGGTATCCATGGTGCCGGTGTGGCCGGTCAGCAGCGCCACCACCACCAGCAGCGCCAGCAGCATGGCCGAGACGAAGCCGCCGACGATCACGTAATTGATGCGAACGTCCTTCATAGCCGTTTCCTTGGCGGGGGTTCGTCCTCTTCCCCGTCCTTGATGCCCATCAGGCGCCGCAGATAGGCGTCGGGATCGACCTCGGCCTCTTCGGTGCGGCGGTTCAGCAGGTTCTGGATGCGTGGGTTGGGGCTGGCGCGGATTTCATCCACCGATCCAAGCGCCAGCACCTCGCCCTTGTCCAGGACGCAGATGCGGTCGGCGATCTTGAACGCCGAATCCAAATCGTGGGTCACCACCACGATGGACATGCCCATGGCGTCGCGCAGCCGCAGGATCAGATCGTCGATGCTGGCGGCGACCACCGGGTCCAGCCCGGCCGAGGGTTCGTCGCAGAACAGCAATTTGGGGTCCATGACAATGGCGCGGGCCAGCGCCGCGCGCTTGATCATGCCGCCCGACAGTTCCGACGGCATCAGATCCTCGAACCCGGCCAGGGACACCACCTCCAGCTTCAGGCGGGTGACGATGCCGATGGTGGTTTCGTCCAGATTGGTATGTTCACGCAGCGGCAACGCGATATTGTCGCCGACGCTCATGGAGGAGAACAACGCGCCGGATTGGAACGCCACCCCCATGCGGGTGCGCAATTCCTGCGTCTCGACCGGATTCAGGGTGTTGATGTCGCGACCCAACACGCGGATGGTGCCGGAGGACGGCCGCAGCAACCCCAGCAGATGGTTGAGCAGCGTAGTCTTGCCCGAGCCCGAGCCGCCCATGATCACGAAGATCTCGCCCGCCCGCACCTCCAGGCTGACGCCCTTGAGGATGTGGCGGGGACCATAATAGGTCTGGAGGTCGCGGACCTCGATGAAGGTTTCGCCACTCACCGCGTCACCATGAAGGCGAACACCATGTCGGTGATGATGATGGCCGAGACCGCGTGGACCACCGACCGCGTGGTCATGCGTCCGACCCCTTCTGCACCGCCCGACACCGACGCACCGTTGACCACGCCGACGATGGCGATCAGCACGGCGAAGATGGCGCTTTTCGCCAGACCGTGCATGAAATCATTGAGCTTGAGGATGGTCAGCAATTCGTCGCCATAGGCGGCCAGCGAGGTCTGCAACTGCGCCGACACGTACAGCCCGGCGGCCAGCAGGCTGATCAGATCGGCCCACAGGGTCATCAGCGGCATCATCACCATCATGGCGACCAGCGGCGGCACCACCAGGAACCGCACCGGGTTGATGCCCATGACGCTCAGCGCGTCGATTTCCTGGTTGATGCGCATGCTGCCCAACCGCGCCGCCAAGGCGCTGCCCGAACGCCCGGCCACCAGGATGCCGGTGATCAGCGGCGAGAATTCGCGCACGGTGGATAGCGCGATGCCCAGCGTCACCCGGCTTTCGGCACCGAAAGTGCGCAGCGTGTAGATGCCCTGGATGGCCAGCATCAGGCCGATGGTCGCGGCCAGGATGGTGACGATGGGCAAGGCCTGGATACCGGTGTCCATGGCCTGGGCGATGATGGGCCGCAGCCGCACCGGCTGCCGCCGGGTATGGCCCGCCGCCAGCCACCACAGCGCCTCGCCCAACAGGCTGGCGGCGAACCCGAATTCCTCCACCGCGCGGATGGTGGCACGGCCCATACGGTCCAACAGGGCGTGCAGACGGGAAGGCATGGAGAAGGGTCCTGGCAGGTTACGGAAACTCTCTCCCCCCTCGCGTCACACCCGCGAAGCGGGTGTCCATGGCGGGGCGGGAGCGGAATTCTACCGCAAGAAAACGAGGTGCGGAGACATGGATTCCCGTTTTCGCGGGAATGACGGGTGTTTTTTCGCCGCCGATCAGAGGGCCAGGGCGGCTTGGGCAGTCTCGGCCAGAGCGAACACCTTGTCCAGACGTGCCAGTTGCAACACCCGCATGACCGGGGCGCTGACCGCCACCAGCACGAAGCGGGTGCCGTTCTTGCGCGCCGCCTGATAGGCCTCGACCAGACAGGCGATACCGGAACTGTCGATGTAGGACACCCCCGCCAGATCCACCAGCACGTCGCGCCGGTCGAACATCAAATCCATCAACTGGCGGCGCAGATTGGGCGAATGTTGCAGGTCGATCTCGCCGGTCAGGCCGACCGTGACCACATTGCCCTGGTCGTTGCTGTGCATCTTCATTGGTCGTCGATCCGCTTGGTCATCAGCAACATGTTACCCGACCCGGACGGCGCCGGGTGGAATTCCACCCGGTCCATGACCGAGCGGATGAAATGGGTGCCCAGCCCGCCAGGGCGGACGTCGTCCAGGGAACGCGGCGCGATGGTGGCGCAATCCACCGGCGGCGCGCTGTCGATCAGCCGCACCGCCAGGCATTCACCCTCGCGCGTCATGCGCACCCGGATGTCGCCGTTGCCGCCGCGACAGCCATAGGCGTGGCGGATGATGTTCTGGCAGGCCTCGTCCACCGCCAACACCACGTCCTGGGCCTCGCCCTCGCCGCAACCCAGGCGGCAAGCGGCCTCGGCCACCGCGCGGCGAATCTGCGCCAGGGCCTCGGCGCGGGCGGGGAAGGGGCGGTCCAGCGCCGCCTCGGGGATTTCCACCAGCAACAGGGTGGCGTCGTCGCGCAAAACGGCACCGTCGGGCGCCACCGCATCAATCACCGCCCCCAAGCGTTCCGATGGCGGCAAACCGGCATGACGCAGCAGCAGCGCCTCGATGCCCTCGCCGCCCAGCATGGCGCCGTCCTCGTCCCGCGCCTCGGTCAGGCCGTCGGTGAACAGCGCCAGGGTGCCGCCGCCCAGCTCGACCACGCATTCCGGGCAGCCATCGGCGAACAGCAACGGGTCGATACCCAGCGGCGGCAGACCACCGTCGATGCGTTCGACCCGGCCATCCTTCAGTAACAGCGGCGGCTCGTGCCCGGCATTGGCCAGCACCACCCGGCCGCTGGACGGGTCAAGCACCCCCGCCACCATGGTGACGAACATGCCCGCCGAATTGGTTTCCGCCAGTTCGGAATCGATGGCCGCCAGCAGCGCGCCGGGGCCGTCCAGCCGCTTGGCCAGACAGCGGAACAGGCTGGCGGTCTTGGCCATCAGCAGGGCGGCGTTCATGCCCTTGCCCGAGACGTCGGCGATGGCGAAAGCGATGCGGCCGTCGGCCAGCGTCACCACGTCGAAGAAATCACCCGAAACGCCGCGCGCCGGGCGGTTGATGCCGTGCACCGGAAAATCGTCGGGGCGCGGCGATGGCAGCATGGCGCGCTGGATGTCGGCGGCCAGCGCCAGTTCGCGCCGGAACGCCTCCTGTTCCGCCATGGCGGCGGCCTGCCGGGCATTGATCAGCGCCAGTGCCGCCGACGAGGCCAGGGCCTGCAACACCCGGCGGTCATCGTCGTCAAAGGCCTGATGCCCGCGTTTGTTGAACAATTCGATGGCGCCCAGCCGTTCGTCACGCACCGACAGCGGCGCGCACAGCACGGTGCGGGTGGAAAAGCCGGTGACCGCGTCCACCTTCTGGGTGAAATCGGGGTCGGTTCCGGTGTCGCGCACCAATTGCGGCGCGTTGCGGTACACCGAGCGCCAGACGATGCCGTCGCCGGGCGGCAGCCGCAGGCCGGTGACATCGGCCGGTCCCCAGCAGGCGCGGCACACCAATTCGCCGCTGTCACCATCCATCAGGAACAGCGAGGCGGCCTCGGCTTCCATGCGAGTGGCGATGTGTTCCAGTCCGACGCGAAGGGTTTCCTCCACGTCGCGGGAACGGGCGAAATCGGCGGTCATGCCCGCGATCAGGTCCAGATCGTCGGCCAAATCCGGCGGCAGGGCGGCGGTGGTCGTGTCGGTCATGGACAGGGATGATGAACCGGAATGCCCGGCACCACAACCCTTTCGGGTTGCCGATTCCGGCTACTTATGCGCAACGGCGATGCCGATTCCAGCCTTCTTCATCATCTCGCAGGCTTGCGCCGACGCTTCCTTGCCGTCGCTCGGATTCATGTGCTGCGGTTGGTAATAGTGATCGGCCCCGATGGTGATGGACCATCCCCGCTCGGCCAGTTCGATCAGGCGCTCGGCGCAACCACAGCCCTTCTGCCCTCCCTTGAAGGTCCCGGTCGAACTGGAACATGGCGACGCACTCAGATTGGTGATGACCAGCCGTTTCTGATGGCTCAGGCTTTGGGCGATCTTCAAGTCGGTGGGGGTGAATTCCTTGGCGATCGCCGGAAATTCCAGCCCCCCTTCCAGCCACTCGATGTAGTCCACCACCGCATCCTCGGCATGTTCGGTATCAGTATAGGTGGTCTTCCGGCTCCAGGCCTTCCCGATGTCGCAGCCGTTGATCGCCGCATTCAGCGACACGCTGCCATACCCGGTCGGTTCTTTGAGATGGCTGAAACCCAAGCTGGACGCCTGCGCCACTTTCCCCACCGCAGAACCGAAACGGGTCGGTGGCGGCATGAGGGCGGGGGCCACATGAGCCGCCGTCTTCGCCTGTAACGGAGCAGGCCGCCCAAACCGCGTCGGCGGCGGCGGATGTCGTTTTGCCATGGCAACCAACCATCATAAGGTGTCAATTTTTATTGATATCACACCTTATAGGGGAGACTCGATCCAAAAAGAAAGGGCGCCCGAAGGCGCCCTTTCCGTAAACAGCGGACAGACAAGGATTACTTGTCTTCCTGCGCACGGCGCATGGCCGCACCCAGGATGTCGCCCAGGCTGGCGCCCGAGTCGGACGAACCGAACTCGGCCATGGCCTGCTTCTCTTCGTCGATCTCGCGGGCCTTGACCGACAGGGTGACCTTGCGGGCGCCCTTCTCGATCAGAGTGACCTTGGCGTCGATCTTCTGGCCGACGGCGAACTTCTCGGGGCGCTGCTCCGAGCGGTCGCGGGCCAGCTCACCCTTGCGGATGAAGCCGGTCAGACCGTCAACCTGGACTTCCAGGCCGTTCTCGGTGACGGCGGTCACGGTCGCGGTGACGATGTCGCCCTTCTTGATGGCGGCAACGGCATCCTGGAACGGATCGCTGGACAGCTGCTTGATGCCGAGGGAGATACGCTCCTTCTCGACGTCCACGTCCAGGACCTTGGCCTTGACCACATCACCCTTCTTGAACTCGGCGATGGCGGCCTCGCCCGACTTGTCCCAGGACAGGTCGGACAGGTGCACCATGCCGTCGATGTCGCCCGGCAGGCCGATGAACAGACCGAATTCGGTGATGTTCTTGACTTCGCCCTCGACCTCGGTGCCCTGCGGGAACTTCTCGACGAAGGATTCCCACGGGTTGGCCAGGCACTGCTTGAGGCCCAGCGAGATGCGGCGCTTCTGCGGATCGACGTCCAGCACCATCACTTCGACTTCCTGCGAGGTCGAAACGATCTTGCCGGGGTGGACGTTCTTCTTGGTCCAGCTCATCTCGGAGACGTGCACCAGACCCTCGACACCGGCTTCCAGCTCCACGAAGGCGCCGTAATCGGTGATGTTGGTGACGCGGCCGACGAACTTGGCGCCCACCGGGTACTTGGCTTCCACGCCCTCCCACGGATCCGCGTCCAGCTGCTTGATGCCGAGCGAGATACGCTGGGTTTCCGGGTTGAAGCGGATGACCTGCACGCGCACGGTCTGGCCGATGTGCAGCGCTTCGGACGGATGGTTGATGCGCTTCCAGGCGATGTCGGTGACGTGCAGCAGGCCATCGACGCCGCCCAGGTCAACGAACGCACCGTAATCGGTGATGTTCTTGACCACGCCCTCGAGGATCTGGCCTTCCTTGAGGTTCTCGATCAGCTCGGAACGCTGCTCGGCGCGGGTCTCTTCCAGCACGGCGCGGCGCGAAACCACGATGTTGCCGCGCGAGCGGTCCATCTTGAGGATCTGGAAGGGCTGCGGGGTGCCCAGCAGCGGGGTGATGTCGCGCACGGGGCGGATGTCCACCTGCGAGCCCGGCAGGAACGCCACGGCGCCCGACAGATCGACGGTGAAACCGCCCTTGACGCGGCCGAAGATCACGCCGGTGACGCGCTGGTTCGCCTCGAAGGACTTCTCCAGCAGGGTCCAGGCTTCCTCGCGCTTGGCCTTCTCGCGGGACAGCACGACTTCGCCGTTGCGGTCCTCGTAGCGCTCGACGAACACCTCGACGGAATCACCCGCCTTGATTTCCGGAGCGCGGCCAGCGGTGGCGAATTCCTTCAGCGGCACGCGGCCTTCGGACTTCAGACCGACGTCGATGACGGCGAAATCGTTCTCGATGCGGACGATAGCACCCTTGATGACGGCGCCTTCGAACGCGTTGCCACCGCCCAGGGTCTCGTCCAGGAGCGCGGCGAAATCTTCCATAGTCATAACTTTAACATCCTTTCATTCATTCTTACCCGGCCAGCCGGTTGGTTCCGGCGGTCTTGCGGGGAACACCCCGCCACATGGCAACAAGCCCCGCACCGTTGCCGGGCGGGGACATGAAGGGGCGAGTCTTACAGCTTCGCGCGGATAAACGCAATCGCCGCGTCAAAAGCGGCGTCGGCGTCCAGATCGGACGTATCCAGCAGATGGGCATCGTCGGCAGGTTTCAACGGCGCCACCGCGCGCTGGGAATCGCGCTCGTCGCGCTGGCGCATGTCGTCCAGCACGGTTTCCAAGGTGGTGCCGACGCCCTTGCCCTGCAATTCCAGCAGACGGCGGCGGGCGCGGGTTTCGGCGCTGGCGGTGACGTACAGCTTGATGCCCGCGTCGGGGCACACCACGGTACCGATGTCGCGGCCGTCCAGCACCGCGCCCTTGCCCGAGGGCGGGCAGGCGGCGAAGCGGCGCTGGAAGTCCAGCAGCGCGGCGCGCACCTCGGGGATGGCGGCGACCTTGCTGGCCGCCTGGGCGGCATCGTCGCCGCGCAGATCGTCGGCCTGCAAATCCTCGGGCTGAAGATCGCGCGCCGCCTCGCCCGCACGGGCGGGATCGGCGGGGTCGAACCCGGCACGGTCCACGTTCATGCCCACCGCGCGATAGATCAGGCCGGTGTCCAGATAATCGAAGCCCAACTCAGCCGCGACGCGCCGGGCCAGGGTTCCCTTACCGGCGGCGGCGGGGCCATCAATAGCGATAACGGTCATTGCGTTACTCTTCCTGCAACGCGTCACCCCCGCGAAAGCGGGGGTCCATGTCGGCCACCGATCGGACGACAACCATGGATCCCCGCTTTCGCGGGGATGACGCACGAGTGATGCTTATACCACCTCGATCCGCGCGCCGAGGCCGTTCATCAGCGCCTCGAAGCCGGGGAAGCTGGTTTCGATGGCTTCGGCGTCGTCCACCGCCACCGGCTGGGCCGAGGCCATGCCCAGCACCAGGAACGACATGGCAATGCGGTGATCCAGGTTGACGGCGATGGTGGCGCCGCCCTGGGGCGGGCGGCCGCTGCCGTGGACGATCATGGTGTCGCCCTCTTCCTCGACGTTGACGCCGCAAGCCTTGAGGCCGCGCACCACGGCAGCGAAGCGGTCGCTTTCCTTGACCCGCAATTCGGCCAGACCGTTCATGCGGGTGGTGCCGGTGGCGAAGGCGGCCGCCACCGCCAGCACCGGATATTCATCGATCATGGACGGCGCGCGGACGGCGGGCACGTCCACGCCACGCAACGCCGAGGCCTTGATCAGCAGATCGGCCACCGGCTCGCCGCCTTCCTCGCGCGGGTTCAGATGGGTGATGTCGGCCCCCATCTCGCGCAGGGTGGTGTAGAGGCCGGTGCGCAGCGGGTTCATGCCGACGCCGGGCAGCAGCACCTCGGAGCCGGGCACGATCAGCGCCGCCACCGCCGGGAACCCGGCCGAGCTGGGATCGGCGGGCACCACCACATGACGGCCAATCAGCTCGGGGAACCCGGTCACCGAGATGGCACGGCGCCCGTCTTCCAGGAATTCCACATCCACGGTGGCGCCGAAATTGCGCAGCATCAGTTCGGTGTGGTCGCGGGTCGCTTCCTTTTCGATCACCGTGGTGATGCCGGGCGTGTTGAGACCGGCCAGCAGGATGGCCGATTTCACCTGGGCCGAGGCCACCGGCAGTTCGTAGGTGATGGGCAAGGGCGAATCGGTGCCGACCACGGCGCCGGGCAGACGGCCGCCATCGCGGGTGAAGAAACGGGCACCCATGCGCGACAGCGGCTCGGTCACGCGCTTCATGGGGCGCGAGCGCAAGCTGGCATCGCCGGTGAAGATGGTGGTGAAGGGATGGGTGGCGACCAGGCCCATCATCAGACGGGCGCCGGTGCCGGAATTGCCCAAATCCAGCACGTCGGCCGGTTCCTGAAGGCCGCCGACGCCACGGCCATGCAGCACCCAGGTGCCGTCGTCCTGGCGCACGACCTCGGCGCCCAGCGCCCGCATGGCGGCGGCGGTACGCAGAACGTCGTCGCCTTCCAGCAGCCCCTCGACCCGGCTTTCGCCCACGGCCAGCGCGCCGAACATCAGGGCGCGGTGCGAAATCGACTTGTCGCCCGGCACGCGGACGCTGCCCGACAAAGCCTTGGCCTGGCTGGACTTCAGCGGCTTGATCATCATCACTCCCAACCGAATCGATCACGGGACTTTGTCCCGGCGGGCGCCTGATCTACCATATTCCCCGCCGCCGGGCATAGGGCCACGGCTTTTTCGTTTTGACACACGGGGGCGAACATGGCAAATGCCCCCCACCACCCCGACCGTGCGGGAAGGGAGTTGGTGTGTAAAGTTTCAAGGAGGAATCCACTTGGCCAAGCCGGAATGGGGTCAGAAGCGCACCTGCAACAGCTGCGGCTGCCGTTTCTACGACATGAGCCGCTCGCCCATCACCTGCCCCAAGTGCGGCAGCACGGTTGAGCCCGACCTGCCCTTCAAGGTGCGCCGCAGCGGCAGCAGCAGCAGCAGCGCCCAAGCCGAGAAGGCGGCTGAGAAGGCCAAAGCGCAGGAAGTCATCGCTGCTCCGCTGGAGGAAGACGAGGACGTGATCGCCAGCGACGAGGATTCGGCCGATGAGGACGAAAGCGGCCTGATCGAGGACGCCTCGGACCTGGGCGAGGACGATGACGACATGGCCGAGGTCATGGAGCACCTGGACGAGGAAATCGAGGACGAGGTCTAACAAGACCGGGTCCACAAGGGTTTACGGCGGGGCCGGGAAAAAAGTCACGGGGCTGAAAAAATCCTCTTGACCCCACCCGCCGAAATCCATAATTTCCCGCTCCACCGACGAACGGCTCCCAGGCCGCGTCGCAGAAGTTTCGGGGCCATAGCTCAGCTGGGAGAGCGCTACAATGGCATTGTAGAGGTCAGGAGTTCGATCCTCCTTGGCTCCACCAAAATCGAAAGGCTCGGCCTGAACAAGGCCGGGCCTTTTGACTTTTCCGGCGGATTTTTTCCGCCCCCATGATTTCGCGCTTGACCGGGCCGGGTGAAATCCATACCTTCCCGGCTCCACGGCGACGGCACCCCAGGCCGCGCCGCACAAGTTTCGGGGCCATAGCTCAGCTGGGAGAGCGCTACAATGGCATTGTAGAGGTCAGGAGTTCGATCCTCCTTGGCTCCACCAAAATCGAAAGGCCCGGCCTGAACAAGGCCGGGCCTTTTGCTATTCCAGCTCGCGCACGTCGGCGGTCACCGCCGATCCGAAATCCGGCGACAGCAGATGCCCGACCAGCCGCGCCGCCGATTGGGCGGGCGACAGCAATTCGCCCCGCTCCTTGAGGCCGACGAAGCGCTGGCGGTGCACGAACACCCCATCGGGCAAGGCGCGCAGAGCCGCCTGCATATCGGTATCGACCACGCCGGGGGCGACACTGGCAATGCGCAGGCCGGGGCGGGCATCCGCGGCCACCGCGCGGGCATGATGGTCCAGCGCCGCCTTGGTGGCGCCATAGACGCTCCACCCGGCATAGGGCTTGCGTGCCGCGCCGCTGGAGATATGCAGGATACGGCGGTCGGCGGCGCCCTCGGTGGCGGCGGCGAAGGCGTCGGACAGCAGCAGCGGCGCGGTGACGTTCAGCGCCACGGCGCGGGCCACCGCCTCGGGCGCCAGCGTGCCCAGCGGCCCCACCGGATCGACCACGCCCGCATTGTTGATCAGCAGCAACGGTCCGGCATCCGCCTGCGCCAGGAAGCGCCACAGCACCGAGCCCGGTGCCGCCAACCCGGCCACCGCCTGCGGGTCGGCCAGATCGGCCGCCACCTGCTCCAGCCCCGCGACGGGATCAGCCGCCGAGCGCGACACGCCCAGCACGCGGGCGCCGCGCACCAGCAATTCCCCGGCCAGCGCCGCGCCCAATCCCTTGCTGTGTCCGGTGACAATGGCCCGCATGATTCCCGTCTTCCTGAAAGTCAGGGGAAAAGCCTAAAACATTCCCATCATGGACGAAACCTTCGCCGCCACCCTGGCCCGCATTCGCGCCTGCACCCTGTGCGCCCCGCATTTGCCGCTGGGGCCGCGCCCGGTGCTGCGCGCCAGCCCGACCGCGCGGCTGCTGATCGTCGGACAGGCGCCGGGCACCCGCGTCCATGAAACCGGTATTCCCTGGAACGACCGTTCCGGCGACCGGCTGCGGCACTGGTTGGATTTGGACAGCGACCGCTTTTACGACGACAGCCGAATCGCCATCGTGCCCACCGGATTGTGCTATCCCGGCCGCGATCCCAAGGGCGGCGATCTGCCGCCACGCCCGGAATGCGCGCCACTGTGGCACCCGGTGATCCTGCCCCTGCTGACCAGGGTCGAGCTGGTTCTGGCGGTCGGCTCCTATGCCCAGGCGGTGCTGCTGGGCGATGGCCGCCGCCCGACCATGACCGCCACGGTGGCGGCGTGGCGGGAGTACGCACCGCGCCTGATCCCCCTGCCCCATCCGTCGTGGCGCACCACGGCATGGGAGCGCAAGAACCCATGGTTCACCGCCGAATTGCGGCCCCAGTTGCGGCAGCGCGTGCACGCCCTGCTGGACTCATAACCCGCCGCATAGCTGGTGCAGCCGCGACCGTAGCCAGCGCTGGGCAGGGTGGACGTTGCTGCGGTCGTGCCAGGCCAGGGCGATGGCGAAACCGGGCACCGGCAAGGGCGGTTCCAGCACCCGCAGGCGGTCACCACGGTCGCGGACCAGCCGTTCCGGCACCATGGCGATCAGGTCGCTGCGCTCGACCATTTCCGGCACGATCAGGAAGCTGGCGGCGGACACCGCCACCCGCCGCGCCCGGCCATGGGCGGCCAGCGCCGCATCGGTGGCGCCGCTGAAGCCGCCGCCATCGGGCGACACCAGGATGTGCCCCAGCGCGCAAAAAGTATCGAGGTCCAACACCGCGCCCACGCCGGGATGGCCGGGCCGCACCACCGCCACATAACGTTCGTCGAACAGCGGCCGCAGGCGCAGGTGGTCGGGCACGGTATCGGGGGTCATCAGCGCCATATCCACCTCGCCCCGCTCCATCTGGGACGGCAGGGCGGCGGTGTCGAGCACGCGGAAGGCCAGCCGCATGCCCGGCGCCTCGCGCGTCAGGGCGACGACCAACGGCATCAGCACGGCGTATTGGATGTAATCGGTGGCGGCGATGGACACGGTCAGGGCAGAAACCGCCGGATCGAAGGCGGTGCCCACCGCCACCACCGCCCGCACCTGCTCCAGCGCCCGATGCAGCGGTTCCTGCAAATCCAGCGCCCGCTGGGTCGGAATCATGCCCCGTTGCGCGGGCAACAGCAGCGGATCGCCCAACAGCACCCGCAGCCGCGCCAGTTGCGCCGACAGCGCCGACTGGCTGAGGTTGAGGCGGCGGGCGGCGCGGGTGACGTTGCGCTCGGCCAACAGGGCCTCCAGCGCCGTCAGCAGGTTGAGGTCGAGAGTACTATTCATGAAATCGATAGCAACACATGAATATGACGATTTCAACGATAGCAGCGTTTCGGCCTAGGCTGCGCCCATCCCCCCTTGCCGGAGACATCGCGGTGAACATCCTGATCCTGTACGCCCACCCGGAACCCCGCTCGCTGAACGGCGCCCTCAAGGATCTGGCGGTGGAAACGCTGACCGCCCAGGGCCATGCGGTCCAGCTGTCCGATCTGTACGCCATGAAATGGAAGGCGGTGGCCGATGGCGGCGACTTCCCCGACCGCGACGGCGACGAGCGGCTGGTTTATTGGCGCGAAACGCGCGACGGGCCGCTCAGCCCCGACGTGGTGGCGGAACAGCAGAAATTGCTGTGGGCCGACGCGGTGATCCTGCAATTCCCCCTGTGGTGGTTTTCCGTGCCCGCCATCCTGAAAGGCTGGTTCGAGCGGGTGTTCACCCACGGCTTCGCCTATGGCATCGGCCAGCATGGCGGCGAGCGGTGGGGCGACCGCTACGGCGAAGGCACCCTGGCGGGCAAGCGCGCTTTGGTGTCTGTGACCATCGGCGGGCGCGAGCCCCATTACGCGCCGCGCGGCGTCAACGGCGCGCTGGAGGACGTGCTGTTCCCGTTGCAGCACGGCACCCTGTTCTATCCCGGCATGAGCGTGCTGGAGCCGTTCGTGCTGTACCAGGCCGACCGCCTGACGTCCGAGGATTGGCCCGCCTTGGCAGACCGCTTCCGCGCCCGCCTGGACGGCCTGTTCAGCGACGCCCCCATTCCCTTCCGCCGCCAGAACGGCGGCCATTACGACAGCCAGCAGATATTGAAGCCGGGGCTGGGCGCGGGCGGCGGCACCCGTATCCATCTGCTGCAAGCGGGCGACCCGCCGCAGAATTGACGCGGCGTCCCGCCGCAAAACTGATGGGGTAGTTTGACCATACTCTGGTCAGGGCGGCGGTTGGGATGGTAAAGGCGGGGGCATGATTCTCCGCGACCGCCCCTCCGCCCTGCACCTGTTCTTCATCCTGCGCGGGTCCATCCTGCCGCGCATCGCCGGACCATTGCTGGCGACCATCGCCATCGCCATGGCGGTGACCCTGGTGCACGGGCGATTGTTCGACACCAAGATCACCCTGACGCCGATCCCGTTCAGCCTGATCGGTCTGGCCCTGGCCATCTTCCTGGGCTTCCGCAACAGCGCCGCCTATGACCGCTGGTGGGAGGGCCGCAGGCTGTGGGGCGAGGTGCTGATTCGCGGCCGGTCGCTGGCGCGGCTGTGGCTGAACCACGTCACCCCGGCCGATGCCGCCGAGACCAAGGCACAGATGTACCGGCTGATCGCCTATGCCTATGCCCTGAAGCACGGCCTGCGCGGTGTCGGCGACGAACGGGCGGCGGCGTTCCTGGCAGATGATGAGGTCGCCGACCCGGCCCACGGGGTGAACGCCCCCGATTTCATCCTGCGCCGGTTCAGCGCCCAGGTGGCGGCGGCCAGCCGCGACAATCGCCTGTCGCCCCTGATGGCCGCCGAGATCGAGGAAAATCTGACCGCCTTGGCCGGGGTGCAGGCGGGATGCGAGCGCATCCGCAGCACGCCGCTGCCCTTTGCCTACACCCTGATGCTGCACCGCACGGCCTATCTGTATTGCCTGCTGCTGCCGTTCGGACTGGTGGATTCCATCGGCTATGCCACGCCGCTGGTGGTGGGGCTGATCTCCTACACCTTCTTCGGCCTGGACGCCCTGGGCGACGAGATCGAGGAACCGTTCGGCCGTCTGGCCAACGATTTGCCGCTGGACAGCCTGTGCCGCCGCCTGGAGATCGACCTGCGCGCCGCCCTGGGCGAAACGGAGCTGCCGCCCACGTTGCAGCCGGTGGATTTCTGCCTGATGTGATGCCGGTCGCCCATTAACAGGATTCGCAAAAACCCTCCGTCATTCCCGCGCAAGCGGGAATCCATGCATCCGCCACTCAATGATATTGCGGCAAAGCTATGAGCTTGCCCCGGCATGGACACCCGCTTTCGCGGGTGTGACGCCAAGAGAGAGGCTGAAGCGAGTTTTCCGCAGTCTGTTAAAGCCCTACCGCCCCAGCAGACCGTCGATTTCCGACTGGGCCATGGTGGTGGCCGAACCGTGGATGATGGAGGAAGCACAATCCATCAGCGCCTGCGCCGCGCGGGCGATCACCCGGCAGGTGTCCTGCACCTGATCGGAAGCGGCGCCGCCCGCGATCTCGCCATCGATGCGGTCCACGCCCTCGGTGATCAGTTTGTTGAGCTGGCCGATGGTTTCCTCGAACGGCAGACGGTAGACGCTGGGCACGCGGTCATAGGCTTCCACCGCCAATTGCTTGTCGCGGAAGCTGGAATCGGCGAAGTGGTCCTTATAGGACTTGGGTTGCCACAGCTTGCACTCTTCGATCATGTCCGGCATGTCCGGCAGCATGTCGAGCAGCATGACGATTTCGTTGAAGTGGTTCAGGTAGTCGGTGGCAAGCAGGGTCTGGGCGCTGATATTGGTGCCTTGAACCCGCTGGCGGTAGTCCTCGAACCCGGCCAACTCCTCGGACGGAATATCGACGTCCACGCATCCCTCTCCTCGTCTTCCCCCATGCGCATCCTGGCTTGCAAGGGTTCCAAATTCAAGAGCGGATAACGGTTTGTGCGTATCTACGCCCGGTGATAAGGATGTCCGGCTAAAATAGCCTGGGCGCGCCACAATTGTTCGGCGACCATGGCCCGCACCAGCATATGCGGCCAGGTCATGGCGCCGAAGGATAACAACAATGACGCGCGGGACCGCACAGCGTCGCCGTGGCCGTCGGCACCGCCGATCAGAAAGGCCACGTCTGGCACACCGTCATCGCGCCAGCGGCCCATCTGACGAGCGAAATCTTCCGAACCCGGCGACTTGCCGCGTTCGTCCAGCGCCACCACCAGGGCGGCGGGCGGGATGGCGGCCAGCAGCAGCTCGGCCTCACGCGCCTTGCGTTCGGGCACCGGCAGCGGCCGCTTCTCCTCGACCTCGCGCAGGGTCAAGGGCGGGGTCAGGCGGCGGGCGTATTGCTGGAACAGGTCAAGCTCGGGGCCGGGCTTAGCCCGGCCCACCGCCCCTAACCAAAGCTTCATGCCTGGGCAGGCGCCTGAACGGCGGAAGCGAAGGCGTCCTTGGTCCGCGCCGCCAGAGTGGCCGGACGGGTGCCGCCCCACATCTTTTCCAGATTGTAGAACTCACGCACTTCCGGGCGGAACAGGTGGACGATGATATCGCCGCCATCGATCAGCACCCAATCGCCCTGGGTCAGGCCCTCGACCGTCACCGGCTGGCCCGCGTCCTTGAGCGCGCGTGCAATGTGGTCCGCCATGGCGCCCACCTGACGCGTCGAGGCGCCCGAGGCGATGACCATGTGGTCGGCGATGCTGGACTTGCCGCGCAAATCCACCACCACGATGTCTTCGGCCTTGTCGTCGTCGAGCTTGCCGACGACCAGATCGACCAATTCTTCCGCCGAGGCGATGGCGGGCTGAGACCGGGTAAGTATGGGACTACTCCTTAATAAAAGCATCGCCGCGCCGGGCGCGGATGGCGGTGGCCGAGGCCGGGTGCAATCGTGTGTGCAGATAGGTCCAGGCCGGTGGCCGACGTTCCGCCAGACCCCGCGCCGCCCCCTCCGCCACACGGAATCTGGACAGCCGCCGGGCCGCCTTGGCAGCCAACGCCCGCTGAGAATAGGGAGAGCGCGCCAGAATCGCAACCGGAACGGCGGCGAAGATGCGCGTCCACCGCGCCCAGCGCGCCACCTGCACCAGATTATCGGCCCCCATCAGCCACACGAAGCGGATTCGAGGGAAGCGCACCGCCAGCGCCGCCAGGGTGTCGGCAGTATAGCGGGTGCCCAGATCCGTCTCCATATCGGTGGCGCGGATGCGGGGATGATTGCCCACCGCCGCCTGGGCCGAGGCCAGACGGCGGGCCAGCGGCGCCATGCCGTCGGCGGCCTTCAGCGGGTTCTGCGGACTGACCAGCAGCCACACCGCATCCAGCCGCAACAGCTTCAACGCCGTTTCCGCCACATGCCGATGGCCGTCATGGGCGGGGTTGAACGACCCGCCCAACAGCCCGACCCGACCCCGCCGCCGGTCACCCCAGGGATTGAGCGGGATCATTGGAGAAACCAGAAACAATGACACGGATGAACACGGATGAACGCGGAGCGCATCAGCGGTACCGCCCATCCGAGTCCATCCGTGTCCATCCGCGTCACCTTATTCCTCAGCCCGGCCGGGTCTGGCCCGAGCCCAGCACCTTGTACTTGAAGGTGCACAATTGCTCGACGCCCACCGGGCCACGGGCATGCATGCGGCCGGTGGAGATGCCGATTTCCGCCCCCATGCCGAATTCGCCGCCATCGGCGAACTGGGTCGAGGCGTTCCAGCACACGATGGCCGAATCGCAGCCGTTGAGGAAAATCTCGGCCGCCGCCGCATCCTCGGTGATGATCGCCTCGGTGTGGTGGCTGCCGTTGGTGTTGATGTGGTCCACCGCCGCCTGCACGCCGTCCACCACCTTCACCGAGATGATGGCGTCCAGGTACTCGGTGCGCCAATCCTCGTCGGTGGCGGGCACCACGCGGACATCCACCGCCTGGGTGGCGGCATCGCCGCGCACCTCGCACCCGGCCTCCAGCAAATCACGCACCAGCACCGGCAGCAGCGCCTGCGCCTGGGTATCCACCAGCAGGGTCTCGGTGGAACCGCACACGCCGGTGCGCCGCATCTTGGCATTCATCACCACCTTGCGCGCCATCTCGGCATCGGCGGCGGCGGCCACATAGGTGTGGCAGATGCCTTCCAGATGCTGGAACAGCGGGATGCGGCTTTCCGCCGTCACCCGCTCCACCAGCGACTTGCCGCCGCGCGGCACGATGACGTCGATATAATCGGTCATGGTCAGCATCTCGCCCACCGCCGCGCGGTCGGTGGTGGGGATCATCTGCACCGCCTCCAGGGGCAGGCCCGCCGCCTCGATGCCGGTCCGCAGCGCCGCCATGATCGCCTGGGACGAGTTATAGCTTTCCGAGCCGCCGCGCAGGATGGCGGCGTTGCCCGATTTCAGGCACAGACCGGCGGCGTCGGCGGTGACGTTGGGACGGCTTTCATAGATGATGCCGATCACCCCCAGCGGCACGGCGACGCGCTGGATGCGCAAACCGTTGGGCCGGTCCCATTCCGCCAGCACGCGGCCGACCGGTTCCTCCAGCCCGGCGATGACTTCCAGCCCGGCGGCCATGCCCTCGATGCGGGCATCGTTGAGCAGCAGACGGTCCAGCAGCGCCTTGGTCAGCCCCTTGGCCTCGCCCGCCGCCATGTCCTTGGCGTTGGCCGCCTTGATCACCTCGGCCTGGGCACGGATGGCCGCCGCCGCGCCGCGCAACGCCGCATCCTTGGCCGGACCCGGCACCAGCGCCAACTGGCGGGCGGCGGTGCGGGCCTTTTGGCCCAGGTCGGTCATCAGCGTGTGCAGTTCGGTCGTCATGGCCTTGCATCCTGTCAAAGAGGGCGCAAAGGTTAACGGATCGCGGCGGCGTTTTCCACACGCGTGCAATGATCCCGCACCGCCGCCACGATCGCCCCTGCCATGCGGTCACGGCTGGCATCGGTGGACAGGGATTTTTCCTCGGACGGATTGACGATCACCCCCGCCTCGAACAGCAAAGCCGCCATGGTGGCATGGCGCAGCACCGCCAGCCCGTCATAGCGGTAGATGCCGCGCGACGGGTCCAGCAAGGGCCGGTTCTCGCCGGGGATGGGCTCGGCATGGTGCAGGCTGGGCCGGAACCCCGCCGCCAGCAAACGGTCGGCCAGGGTGATGGCCACCAGGGCACTTTCCTCGGCTCGGGGGTTCTCACCGGACAGGAACAGCCCGAACCCGGCGAAACGGTCGGTGGCGCCGTTCACCAGATAGCGCGGCTGCACTGAATCATGGTGCAGCGACAGCAACAGCGTCGCCCCCAGGGCGGCGGCTTTCTTCGGGCGTTGTGTCAGCCCCAGGGCGGCACCGTCGCGGTTCAGCGCCACCACGTCGATGCCTGCCGTTCGCAACGCCGCCTCGACCCGCAGGGCCAAGGCGGCGTTGAAGCTCCATTCGCTTTTCCCCGAAGCGCTGGTCGCCCCCGGCCGGTCGCGGGAATGCCCGATGTCCAACGCCACCCGGCACCCCGCCCAGGCGGGCGCCGCCACCAGCATCACCGCAAGGGCGGCGGCGATCGTTCTCATTTTTCGGAATAGGGGCGATAGCCATCGGGCAAGGCGTATTCGAACGGCCGCTCGCCCAGATTGACCTTGACCAATCCGGCCCGCAGCAAGGCCTCCAGGTCGGTGCTGGACTGCACCAGAGCCCGCCAGTCGCGGCCCAGCTTGACGTCCAAACCGCCGTTGCTGCCAGGGGTGGAACCCCAGACGCCATTCAGCCGGGCGTAGTACTTGCCGTTGTCCAGGTCGATGGCCAGCGCAAAGGACACCGGCGGCAGATCGGCCCCCTTGCGCCGCACCGACACCATGTTGCTGACGCCACTTTCCGGACCGACATAGCCCAGGCGCACCAAGGCATCGCCCAGCCTGGCGATGCCGCCCCGGTCGATCCACACTTCGTAATACCACTTGCCCGTCCGGCGCGCCGCCGTGGCCTCCAGGGCATAGCCGTCGTCCACCAGACGCGACGCGGCGGGCAGGATTGCGGGAGTTGCGGCAGCGGATTTGAGTTGCTGCGGCGCCGAGGGGGCGGACGGCAAATCGGCGGGCGGCGTCGCCGCCTTGGCCTGCAACTGAGTGTCCAGTTCCGTCACCCGCGAGAAGGTGTAGCGCACCACACACAGCGTGCGCCCCTGGTCGGCCAGGATGCCCTGGAGCCATTTCTCGCGGTCGCTTTCCTTGGTGTCGAGGGTGCAGGCCTTGTCGCGGCGCTTCAGCCATGCCCGCTGCTCATCGCGCAGCGCGGTCTTGCCCGCCTCGTCCAGATTGCCCATCAGCGCCTTGTAGACCGCGTTGATGCGCTTGTCGGAATCGCGCAGATCCTGGGCCAGACAGGCGGCCTGTTCCGCCTCGCCCGCCTCAGCCCCGCACCCCGCCCAGGCGGGCGCCGCCCACCCCAGGGCCACCACCAACGCAATGATCATGCGACGCAGCATTTTTACCCCCATTGATTGCAGGCAGGAATGCTAGCGGGCACGTTCGACGCTGTCCAGATGACGGCGCAGGAAATTCACCCAGCGTTCGGTGTTGCCGTTGGCCGCGTCCTCGTCGTTCAGGCCGTGGTCGAGACCGTCATAATAATGGGCTTCCACCTGGGGCAACCGCGCCTGCAAGCGCCGCGAGGTTTCCACCGGCATGATGTCATCGGCGGTGCCGTGGCTGAGGAACAGTGGCACCGTCAAACCGTCCAGGGCATCGTCGGCCAAGGGCGACGGAGCATGCAGCGCCACCGCATCGGGGCGGATGTCGGCCAGCGCGGCGGCCACCCGCGCCGCGCCCGCCCCGACAGCGAACACCCCCAAACGGCCATTGGCGAAGGGGGCGGCACGCAAGGCGGATGCGGCCAGGGCGAGGTCGTCGCGGACCGCCAGCGCAGCCATCCCGTGCGCCGCCAGCACCGCCGCATCGCGCGATGCCCAGCCGCCGCACCAGGGATGAGTGTCGTGAATGACCAGGATCGCGGGAAACGGGCCGGGGCCAGTGGGCACCCAGGCGAAACCCGCATCGCCCAGGGAACGTTCGCGGATGATAAGGGACATGGCGGCACCTCCTGCCGCCACATCCTACGGACGAAACGATCAGCCTTCCATCACCAGATCGTCGCGGTGGATCATCTCGTCGCCGCGCGAATCGCCCAGGATGTCGGCGATGTCGGCGGATTTGCGGCCCATGATGCGCCGCGCATCGGTGGAATCGTAGGCGGCGAGGCCACGGCCCAGCACGCGGGAATCGGTGCCGCGCACCAGCACGCAATCGCCACGGTCGAATTCACCCTCGACCGCGATGATCCCGGCGGGCAGCAGCGAGCCGCCCTTGGCCAGGGCACGGGCGGCGCCGTCATCGACGGTCAGGCCACCCACCGGCTTCATGGAGCCGTAGATCCATTGCTTGCGCGCATTGCGCGGGCCGCCATCGGGGATGAACCACGTCGCCCGCGCCCCATTTTCCAGGGCGGTCAGCGGGAACAGCGGCTCGCCCTTGCAGATGGCCATGCGGCAGCCCGCCGACAGGCAGATGCGCGCCGCCACCAGCTTGGTGACCATGCCGCCCGAGCCGTAACCGGTGCCGGGATCGCCCGCCATAGCCTCGATCTCGGGGGTGATCTCGTGCACTTCCGGCAGGTAGGTCGCGTCAGGGTCGCGACGCGGATCGGCGGTGTAAAGGCCGTCGATGTCCGAGAACAGCACCAGCGCATCAGCCGAGATCATCTGCGCCACCCGCGCCGCCAGCCGATCGTTATCGCCAAAGCGGATTTCGGTGGTGGCGACGGTGTCGTTCTCGTTGATCACCGGCACCGCCCCCAGGGACAGCAGGGTGTCCAGGGTCTGGCGGGCGTTGAGGTAGCGGCGGCGGTCCTCGGAATCGGCCAGGGTCAGCAACACCTGGGCGCAGGTGATGCCGTGGCGGGCCAACGCTTCCTGATAGGCGTGGGCCAGCTGAATCTGGCCGGTGGCGGCGGCGGCCTGCTTCTGCTCCAGCCGCAGGGGCGGGGTCAGGCCGAGATGGCGGCGGCCGACCGCCACCGCGCCCGACGACACCAGCACCACCTCTTGCCCGCGCGCCCGGCAGCGGGCCACGTCCTCGCACAGGCTTTCCAGCCATTCGCGGCGAATCTGGCCGGAGGATTCCTCGACCAGCAGGCTGGAACCGATTTTGACGATCAGGCGCTTGGCGTCAGCGATGGGACTCGCCGTCATCCTCATCCTCCTCCAGATCGTCCTCGTCAGCCTCGTCGGCTTCCTCCTCGTCGGGCTCGTCCTCTTCGGCTTCGTACCAGATCCATTCGCCGTCGGCGCCGTAATAGCCCTGGTCTTCTTCCTCGGCCTCGGCGTCCTTCATGCGGCGGTAGAAGCCTTCGTTGCCCTTCTTGCCCACACCCGAGGTCACGGCGGCGGCGACGATGCCCGGGTCCTCAGCCTTCGATTCCTTGATCTCGGTCAGCAGGCCGCCCAGGATTTCCTTGAGGCCGATGCCCGCCACGCCGGACAGCGGGAACACCTTCTGGCCGCAGGCCTCTTCAAGCTGCTCCAGTTTGTCCTTGATGTCCTCGGCCACCAGCGAGTCGCACTTGTTCAGCGCCACGATCTCGGGCTTTTCGTCCAGACCGCCGCCATAGGCCGCCAGCTCGCCGCGCACCACGCGATAGGCCTCGGCCACGTCGTCCTCTGTCCCGTCCACCAGATGCAGCAGCACGCGGGTGCGCTCGATATGACCCAGGAAGCGGTCGCCGATACCGGCGCCTTCATGGGCGCCCTCGATCAGGCCGGGAATGTCGGCCAGGATGAATTCCTCGCCGCCCAGATAGACCACGCCCAGATTGGGGTGCAGGGTGGTGAAGGGATAATCGGCGATCTTGGGCCGCGCCCGCGTCACCGCCGCCAGGAAGGTGGACTTGCCCGCGTTGGGCAGGCCAACCAGACCGGCATCGGCGATCAGCTTGAGGCGCAGCCACACCCACATTTCCTGACCGGGCCAGCCGGGATCACCCCGGCGCGGCGCCTGATTGGTCGAGGTCTTGTAATGCAGATTGCCGAAGCCGCCGTCGCCGCCGCGCAGCAGCACCAGACGCTGCCCGGTCTCCGTCAGGTCGGCCAGGACGTGTTCCTTGTCCTCGGACAGGATCTGGGTGCCCACCGGCACCTTGAGGACCACGTCGTCGCCCTTGCCGCCGGTGCGCTGGCGGCCCATGCCGTGCATGCCCTTGGCCGCCTTGAAATGCTGCTGGTAGCGGTAGTCGATCAGGGTGTTGAGGTTATCGACGCATTCGATGATGACGTCGCCACCGCGTCCGCCGTCACCGCCATCGGGGCCACCGTATTCGATGAACTTCTCGCGCCGGAACGACACGGCACCGGCACCGCCGTCACCGCTCTTGATGAAAATCTTGGCCTGATCGAGAAACTTCATCGCAAGGAACCTTAACTGGCATTCCCCTCGCCCACGGGCGGAAGAGGGGGAAAACAAACGGCAAAAGGGGAACGGTCTGCGACCGTTCCCCTCTCACATATACCTTTCCGTCGGGGACGGCCGATTACTCGGCGGCCTCCGGCAGCGGCGCCACGTCGATGAAGGTGCGCTCGCCGCGATGGCGGAAGCTGACCTTACCGGCGGTGGTGGCGAACAAGGTGTGATCCTTGCCCATGCCGACATTCACGCCGGGATAGAACTTGGTGCCGCGCTGACGGACGATGATGTTGCCCGAAATGACGATTTCGCCACCGAACTTCTTGACGCCGAGGCGCTGACCCGCGGAGTCGCGGCCGTTACGGGACGAACCACCAGCCTTTTTATGAGCCATGGTCTCTTACTCCTAAAACTTCCGCGGCTCAGCCGGCGGTGATGTCGGTGATGCGCAGGATGGTGAGATCCTGGCGGTGGCCGTTCTTGCGGCGCGAGTTCTGGCGGCGGCGCTTCTTGAAGATGATCAGCTTCGGGCCACGGGCCTGGGCGACCACGGTGGCCTTGACCTGGGCGCCGGCCACAACCGGGGCGCCGATCTTGTCACCAACCATCAGCACCTGATCGAGCACGACCTCGGAGCCCGCTTCACCGGCCAGCTTCTCGACGCGGATCACGTCGTCCTTGGCCACCTTGTACTGCTTACCGCCGGTCTGAATGACTGCGAACATCACGATTCGTCCTGAGCAAAAATGAACTGGCGCGCCCAGGGCAACCCGGCGCGAGAGGGCGCAACTATACTCGGGCGCATCCCAGAGTCAAGCAGTTGATGTGACACATTTTCGCACGCCTTTGGATTCCGCAGACAGGACCGGGAATCACGCGGGGCGGCCCGCCGTCACGGTGCCGCCCCACGTAAAGACTTACATCAGAACCATCACGAAACCCAAGGCAAGATAGACCAACCCGGGGAGAGACGCGACGCCAGCTTCGGCGAGCAGATGGAACCGTGTCATGCTAACCCCCTGTCAGATCCCTCGACTGCCGCCACGCGGCCCATATCAGGGGTTCCCGACCGGGGAATGAAAAGACGTTAACCAATGATTAGGGTTTCGTGCAATGCACAATGCGAAGCCCACACCTGCATTTCGCGCAAACAGGGTGGCCGACTTTTTTTTCCACCCCCCTGCAATAAACCGCCGCCGCCGCCCGTCTTCCTGGCAGACGACGCATTCGACCAGGAGAAAACACATGCGCTTCTTCCATTGCCGTCCCGATAGCGATTGCGGCCAACCACCGGGCCGAGGCGGCCGCATCCTGCATTTCGGCGGGCACGTCCTGCTGGGCATCGTGGTGATCATCGCCGTCTCGGTGGTTGTCGGCTGGCTGGTGATGACCTGCTGGAACGCGGTGATCCCAGCGGTGTTCGGCCTGCCCGCCCTGGATTTCTGGCAGGCGGTGGCGCTGTTGGTGCTGGCCCGGCTGCTGACCGGACGGCTGCACCACCACCGCCCGCGCAAGGGCCGCAAGGGCTGGCGCAAGGGCCGTTGCCGCCCCGGTGCAGCCGAGCCCCCTGTGGCCTCGCCCGATGCACCCTGGCTGCGGGGCCTGAGTGAGCCGCAGCCCGCAGCCGAGCCCCCTGCGGCCTGAGGCGCATGGGCGACAGCCAACCCTCGCCACACGACGCCCTGGCGGCGGTCCTGGTCCGGGACCGCCGCTCCCTGCTGGGCTTCGTGCGCTCCCGCCTGGACAGTTCCATCCAGGACCAGGATGCCGAGGACATCTTGTCCGACGTGGTCCTGGGCCTGCTGGAGCGCGCCGACCTGATGGCCGGAATCGAGAACCTGACCGCCTATCTGGTCACCGCCCTGGCCAACCGGGTGCGCGACCTGTTCCGGCGCAAGCGTGAGGTGCCGCTGGGCGATTCCCCGCCGCACGAACCCGCCATCCCGGCGGTGGCCGAACAGCGGTTGGAGCTGACCCGGGCGCTGTCGCTGCTGACCACCGCCGAGCGGGCGGTGTGGGTGGCGGTGGAACTGGACGGCCGCAGCTTCCGCGACCTGGCCGAACATTGGGGCGAACCCCTGGGCACCCTGCTGTCGCGCAAGAACCGCGCGGAAAAACGCCTGCGCGCCAACCTGGACCCGCCGCAGCCATAAAAAAAGCCCCCGTCCGTTACCGGACGGGGGCTTTCCCGAAACACCGCTTAGTAGCGATAGGTTTCCGGCTTGAACGGGCCTTCCTGGGCCACGCCGATATACTCGGACTGCTTCTGGTTCAGCTTGGTCAGCTGCGCGCCCAGCTTGGCGAGGTGCAGCGAGGCCACCTTCTCGTCCAGGGTCTTCGGCAGCACGTAGACCTTCTTCTCGTACTTGCCGGGGTTGCAGAAGATTTCGATCTGGGCCAGCACCTGATTGGTGAACGAGGCCGACATCACGAACGAGGGATGGCCGGTGGCGCAGCCCAAATTGACCAGACGGCCCTCGGCCAGCAGCAGGATGCGGCTGCCGTTGGGGAACTTGATCTCGTCCACCTGCGGCTTGATGTTGGTCCACTGGAAGTTCTTCAGGCCAGCGACCTGAATTTCGCTGTCGAAGTGGCCGATGTTGCAGACGATGGCGCGGTCCTTCATGGCGCGCATGTGATCGACGGTGATCACGTCCACGTTGCCGGTGGTGGTGACGAAGATGTCGCCGCGCGGGGCGGCTTCTTCCATGGTCAGCACCTCATAGCCTTCCATGCAGGCCTGGAGGGCGCAGATCGGGTCGATCTCGGTGACGATGACGCGGCAGCCCTGGCTGGCCAGCGACTCGGCCGAGCCCTTGCCCACGTCGCCGAAACCGGCGACCACGGCGACCTTACCGGCCAGCATGACGTCGGTGGCGCGGCGGATGCCGTCGACCAGCGATTCGCGGCAGCCGTACTTGTTGTCGAACTTGGACTTGGTGACCGAGTCGTTGACGTTGATGGCGGGCCACAGCAGGGTGCCCTTCTTCTCCATCTCGTACAGACGGTGCACGCCGGTGGTGGTTTCCTCGGTCACGCCACGGATGGCGACGCCGTTGCGGGAATAGAAGGTGGCATCGGTGGCCAGCTTCTTCTTGATGGAGGCGAACAGCACCTCCTCTTCCTCGCAGGTCGGGTTGGACAGCACCGACAGATCCTTCTCGGCGCGCATGCCCAGATGGATCAGCAGGGTGGCGTCGCCGCCATCGTCCAGGATCATGTTCGGGCAGCCGCCATCGGCCCACTCGAAGATGCGGTGGGTGTAGTCCCAGTACTCTTCCAGGCTTTCGCCCTTGACGGCGAACACCGGGATACCGGCGGCGGCGATGGCGGCGGCGGCGTGGTCCTGGGTCGAGAAGATGTTGCACGACGCCCAGCGGATGTCGGCGCCCAACGCCTTCAGGGTCTCGATCAGCACGCCGGTCTGAATGGTCATGTGCAGCGAACCGGCGATACGGGCGCCCTTCAGCGGCTGCTTGGGGCCGTATTCCTCGCGGGTGGCCATCAGGCCGGGCATCTCGCTCTCGGCGATGTCCAGCTCCTTGCGGCCCCATTCGGCCAGGGAAATATCGGCAACCTTGTAGTCGGTCATGGCGTGCGTGCCCTTTATAGCGGGGATTGTTCTGACCCTGCTTGTACCAGCCCAGCGGCAGAAAGGCAACGATGATATAAAGATATGTTTATGTGGGAATGAAATAAGCGCATCCCCGCTTTCTCCGCAGCCCTGCGCCACCCTGCCCCGACAGCCGTGCATGCCTGGGCGCGCCCAAGGAGCGTATAGTGGTAGGACCACTTGGGAGGAGACATCCCATGATCACCACATCCATCTTCCCCTCACGCTATGTGCAAGGGGCCGACGCCCTGGCGCTGCTGCCCGAGGAAGCGCGCCGCCTGGGCGATACCGCATTGGCGGTGGTCGATCCCATGGTGCTGCCCGCGCTGGGCGCCATCGCGCAACAGGGTACCATCGTCATCGCCCTGGACCGTTTCGGCGGCGAATGCTCGGACGAGGAAATCGCCCGGCTGATCACCCGCGCCCGCGACCTGGACGCCAACGTCATCATCGGCGCGGGCGGCGGCAAGGCGCTGGATACCGCCAAGGCGGTGGCGCATGCCCTGTCCCTGCCGGTGGTGGTGGTTCCCACCCTGGCCTCGACCGACGCGCCATGCAGCGCGCTCAGCGTCATCTATACCGCCGAGGGCGCGTTCAAACGTTATCTGGTGTTGCCGCGCAACCCCGATCTGGTGCTGGTGGACAGCCAGATCATCGCCCAGGCGCCGGTGCGGTTCCTGGTATCGGGCATGGGCGATGCCCTGTCCACATGGTTCGAGGCCGAGGATTGCAAGGCCAGCGGCGCGGGCAACATGACCGGCCGCCCCGGCGGCATGACCGCCTTGGGACTGGCACGGCTGTGCTATGACACCCTGCTGGCCGACGGTATCGCCGCGCGGCGGGCCTGTGCCGCGCGCATGGTGACGCCGGAACTGGAACGGGTGATCGAGGCCAACACCCTGCTGTCGGGCCTGGGCTTCGAGAGCGGCGGCCTGTCGGGTGCCCATGCCATCCATAACGGCCTGACCGTGCTGGAGCCCACCCACGCCTATTGGCACGGCGAGAAGGTGGCCATCGGCACCCTGGCGCTGCTGATGCTGACCAACCGCCCCGCCACCGTAGTGGCCGAGGCTTTCGCCTTCTGCGAAGCGGTGGGGTTGCCCACCACCCTGGCCGATATCGGCTTGGACAAGGTGTCCGACGACGAATTGCGGCGGGTGGCCGAGATGGCCTGCGCCCCCGGCGAAACCATCCACAACATCAAGGGCGGCGTCACCCCGGACCGGGTGATGGCGGCGCTCAAGGCGGCGGATGCCGAGGGTCATCGCCGCCGCGACCGCCACGCCGCCGAATAGTTGCGCACACCGCCGTCGGGCCACTGGCCCGACGGCGGCTCTGGGGTTAGGATACTTGCGGCTGCAACCGGAGGCATCGCCGCATGAAGGACACGGTATCGCGGGTGATGGATGCCCGCCTGGGCGACCTGTTGGCGCGCTGGCGGGACAATTATGACCCCGAGGGCATGTTGCGCCCGCTGGAGACCCTGGCGCCGCACGGCGACCATCTGCTGCTGATCGAGGTGCAGGAGGACGGCAGCCGCTATCTGCATTACGGCTCGGCCTTCGTCGAACATTTCGGCGTGGACCTGACCGGGCAGGTCATCACCACCCTGGCGCCCGAGATTCTGCCGCCCGAACGGCGCGGCATGCTGGAATTCGACTACGCCTTCGTGCAGTCGCGGCAGGCGCCGCTGTGGCGGTCCTATACCGCCAATTTCGGCGAAGCGGGCATCGAGACCTGGCAACGTCTGGTCCTTCCCGCCGGTGGCAATCTGCTGGTGGTCGGCGCCTATCCCACCGCCCCCATGGGCGGCATCCCGGCCGACGATGCCGAGGCCTTGCTGCGGCTGGTGATCGAACGGGTGCCGGTGGTGCTGGAGCGCGACGGCGGCCTGTGCGATCTGGCGCTCAGCTTGCGCGACTACAGCGACACCCAGCGCCATGCCGCCGAGCTGGAGGTGCTGGCCAATCACGACGCCTTGACCGGAACCGCCAATCTGCGCCATTTCCACCGCTTGGCCGGGCTGGAACTGGGGCACGCCCGGCGCATGAACCGGGCGTTGTCGCTGCTGGCCCTGGATTTGGACCATTTCAAGCGCATCAACGATCTGTGGGGGCACGCGGCGGGCGATCTGGCGCTGAAAAGCTTTGCCGCCACCTGCCGCCGGGCGCTGCGCGAGCCGGACATCCTGGGCCGTTGCGGCGGCGAGGAATTCGCCATCGCCCTGCCCAATACCGGCCTGGACGGCGCCATGGTCATCGCCGAACGGCTGCGGGCCGCCATCGAGGCATTGCGGGTGCCGTTGCCCGGCGCCGAGCCGCTGTCGTTCACCGTCAGCATCGGTATCGCCGTCACCGGCCCCGGTCAGGAATCGGGGACCGACATCGCCGCCCTGCTGGACCGCGCCGACCGCGCCCTTTACGCCAGCAAGAAGGCCGGGCGGAACCGGGTCAGCATCGCCGGGGAGTGATTCCGGTTCCATGAATTCCACATTCATGGAACCGGTTTGCGGCCATTCAGGCCGCGACCCAGCGGGCGGATGCCCGCGCCCGGCGAGGGCACTGAGGAAGTCCCGTGATCACGCCGCCCGCTTGCCCATGGCGGCGACGAAATGCTTGTCCACCTTGGCGATGTGGTCCAACAGCCAGTCGCGCAGGAAGGTGAGGACTTCCACGGTGACGGTGCCGCTGCGCTGATCGACCCGGCGGCGGAAGTCCTCGACCTTGGCGATGAAATCGCGATGGGCGGCCAGATGGGCCTCGCGCTCGCCATAGCCGCCCAGGGCCATCATCTTTTCCTCGCGCCCGAAATGCTCGCGGGTGTAATCGGCCAGTTGGGCGACCACGGTCGCCACCGTCTCGGCCCCGGCGCCCTTGACCATGGCGTCATGCAGTTCGTCGATATAGCCGAACAGGCGGCGGTGATCGTCGTCGATCATGGAATGGCCGGTCACCAGGGAATCGTCCCATTGCACGAAACCGCCGATCTCGTCCACGAAGGCATCGGTGACGCTGGCCAGGAAGGTGTGCACGTCCTCGCGCAGCTTATGCGCCTGCCCGGCCAGGGCGGCGGCGGCGCGGGCGACGCTTTTCGAGGCGGTGTCAGTTTCCCGCGCCCCGGCCAGCACGCCCTCGGCATGGCCGGACACCGCGCTGGTGCCGTCCGAGGCCAATTGCACCGAGCGCGCGATCTCGGCGGTGGCGGCCGATTGCTGACCCACTGCCTCGGCGATGGAGCCCGAGATTTCGTTGATCTGCTGAATGGTGCCGGTGATGCCGCGCAGCGCCTCGACCGTGCCGGTGGTCGCCACCTGCACCGCCTTGATCTGGGCGGCGATCTCCTCGGTGGCGCGGCTGGTCTGGTTGGCCAGATTCTTCACCTCGTGCGCCACCACGGCGAAACCCTTGCCCGCCTCACCGGCCCGCGCCGCCTCGATGGTGGCGTTCAGCGCCAGCAGGTTGGTCTGGCTGGCGATGGAATTGATCAGCCCGACCACGTCGCCGATGCGGGTAGCGGCCTGATCCAGGCTTTGCACCATCTCGTCGGTGCGGGCGGCGTCGGCGCTGGCGTTGACCGCCACCTGACGGGACAGCTCGGCCTGGGCGCCGATCTCGCGGATCGACGCGGCCAGTTCCTCGGCCGCCGCCGCCACCGTCTGCACGCTGGTCAGCGCCAGACCCGAGCTTTCGCGCACCGCATGGGCGCGGGCAGTTGAATCGTCAGCCACCGCCGCCATGGCGGTGGAATTGCTTTCCAGCTGTTCGACCGCCGCCACCAGATCGGTGACGGTGGCCGAGGCGACGCCGTCGAAATCGGCGGTCAGGGTCTTGACCCGGTTGGCCCGCTCCTCGCGGGCGGCGCGCTCGGCTTCGGTCTGCACCATCAGTTCCCGGCGGCGCAGGGCGTTGCTGCGCCACACTTCCACCGCCGCGACCATCTCGGCCATTTCATCGCGCGAGGCGATGCGCGGCATCTCGACCTCGAGCTGGCCCGAGGCCAGACGCGACATCACCCCGGTCAGGGCACGGATGGGATGCACCAGATGGCGGCGCACCACCATGCGCAGAACCGCGATCGCCAGGGCGGCGCCCAGGCCCAGGATGGCGACGAAGCTCCATTGCCGCAGGGTGTAAAGGTCCTGCTGCTGCCGCTTCAGGCGGGTGACTTCCTCGGCGGTGATTGCGGCGGCGGCGGTAATGGCCTTGTTCAACTCCTGCCGGGTCTTACGGTTGGCGTCGTTGTCGCCAAAGGCCCGCGCCTCGGCCAGCTGCCCGGCACGGGCCAGACGCACCAGTTCGGCGCGGAAGCGGATGAACTGGTCGGTGGATTGCGCCAGCGCGTCCAAGGAACCCCGCGACTCCGACGGCAACAACCCCTGCCAATTGTCCAAGGTGGCGCGCAGACGGTCCAGGTTCGCCAGCAACGGCTTGCCGAACTTCTCGGCCTCTTCCACCGAACGCGCCATATAGATGCCGCGTGAATCCATGACCACGGCCAGAACCAGGCCGTTCACCCGCTCGCCCAGGATGGCCTGATCGGCGGCGTTGGCCATGGCATCGGTGGCCTGGCTGTAGGAGCGCAGCGTCAGCATGCCGAACACCGTCACCACCAGGGCCACCACCACGAAGGTGGTCACCGTCGCATAGATCTTGCCCGCGATTCGCAACTTCATGGCACTTCGCCCCGATATTCTTCTATCGGCAGAATATATATCCCGTCCACGCCCGCAGGTCTCAAACGAAGAAACGACGGGTCGTGAAAGTGTTGTAAACACCCGAAGTCGCAGAATTACGCACATCCAACCAAAGAATGGGACGCCAACAACCTCACAATGAAAAGCAGGCGGCGAATAATACACCGTGTTATTGTCTGTTCATGGCAAGCATGTCCGCACCGTTCGCACGTTCCCGCTGGCTGGTGCCCGCCGCCGTTCTCGGTGTGGCGGCGTTGGCGATCGTGCTGATCTGGACCGCCTTCGCCGCCGAATTGCGCAAGGACCGCGACCGCGCCCGGCAGGAAGCGGAAATCCGCCTGGAAAGCGGCGCCCACGCTCTGACCGAACAGGCGGAACGCATGCTGGCTGGCATCAACATCGCCACCCTGTATCTGCGCCATGCCTGGCTACACAACCGCGACCGCTTCGGCGAGGTGGTGGAGACCCTGCGCCCGGCCAGTGTGCCCGACGCAGGCATCAACGTGATGATGAACGACGCCGCCGGATGGATGGTGTTTTCCACCTATCCGCCGACGGCCGAGCCGGTGAACTTCGCCGACCGCGAACATTTCCGGGCGCAGGCCGCCAGCGACAGCGACGAGCTGTTCGTCAGCAAGCCGGTATTGGGCAAGCTTAGCGGCCGCCAGATGGTCCCGTGCAGCCGCAAGCTGCTGGACGCCCAGGGCAAATTCGCCGGGGTCGCGGTGATCGCCATCCCCCCGGAAGACCTGTTCGTGCTGGACCCCAACCTGGAGCTGGGAGAACGGGGCGGCGCCACCCTGATCGGGCTGCATGACCGGGTGGTGCGGGCCAGCATCGGCAACACCCCAGGCACGGTGCCGCCCATCGGGGCCGAACTGGATGCCGGACGCCCCTATTTCGGTGGCAAGAGCCAGGGCGTGTTCATCGGCATCGGGTCGCGCGACGGCCGCGAACGCATGTACGCCTTCCGCCGCCTGCGCCAGTTCCCGCTGGTGCTGGTGGTGTCCGACACGCTGGAGGACATCGACGCCAGCACCGAACCCCACCGCCGGGAATTGGGAGCGTTCGCCAGCACCGCCACCCTGGCCATCGCCGCCTTCGCCCTGGTGCTGGCCCATTTCATCCACGCCCTGGCCGGGCGCAGCCGCGCCCTGGACGAAGCCCGGCAGCGGCGCGAGACCATCCTGACCTCGGCGGGCGAGGGCATCTGCGGTTTCGGCCATGACGGCCGCGTCACCTTCATCAACCCCGCCGCCCGCGCCATGCTGGGCTGGGACGGCGCCGACGAAGCCACACGGCGCGAACTGGCCGCCCATCTGCGCGCCATCCCGTTGGGCGGCGAGCACAAGACCGAGTTGCGGCGCGGCGACGGCAGCCTGTTCCCGGCCGAGGTGAATTCCGCCGCCATGTCCGACCGCCGCGACGCCGACGGCGCGGTGATGGTGTTCCGCGACATCACCGGCGCCATGGCGGCGGAACAGCAATTGCGGGAGAAAGGCGAGGCCCTGGCCCGGTCCAACGCCGAACTGGAGCAATTCGCCTATGTGGCCAGCCATGACCTGCGCGAGCCCCTGCGCATGGTCAGCAGCTTCCTGACCCTGCTGGAAAAGCGCCTGGGGTCCAGCCTGGACGACGATTGCCGCGACTTCCTGAATTTTGCCCGCGACGGCGCCCAGCGCATGGACCGGCTGGTGCTGGACCTGCTGGAATATTCCCGCATCGGCCGCCAGCACCGGCCCATGGAGGCGGTGGATCTGAACGCGGCGATGGCCGAGGTCCGCGCCAATTTGGCGGTCACCCTGGCCGATCACGGCGGCACCCTGGCGGTGGACGCCCTGCCCACGGTGACCGGCGACGCCCAGGAACTGACCCGGTTGCTGCAAAATCTGGTGGGCAACGCCCTGAAATACCACGCCGCCGACCGGGCGCCGATGGTCACGGTCAGCGCCCGCCGCGACGGCGGCTTTTGGCGGATCGAGATCGCCGACAACGGCATCGGCATCGATCCCGAGCATCACGACAGAATTTTCGGCGTGTTCCAGCGCCTGCATGCCCGCGACCAGTACGAAGGCACCGGCATCGGCTTGGCCATCTGCAAGAAGGTGGTGGAACGGCATGGTGGCCGTATCGGCCTGGACTCCCTGCCCGGCCAGGGGGCGACTTTCCATTTCACCCTGCCGGGATAATTCATTCCCACGACAACAACCGGACTTTGCTTTACTCTGACCCCGCCGCCCGCCCCGGAGCGGCAATGGGCGGGAGGGGATTCATGCATCTGGACAGCCGGAAGGCCGTGCCGTGAGGCGGCGCCGTTGGGTATGGCCGACAGCGGCGGCGGTGGCCGCCGCCCTGGCGGTGGTCGCGGCGTTGCGGCCGCTGGAACGGGACAGCCGCGCCGCAGACGGCGCCCAGGGCGCGCTGCTGGCCGATGGCTGGCGGGTGCGTCTGGCCAGTCCGCTGGTAGCGGAGCAATTGGCGGCACGGGAATACGCCGCCAGCCTGCGCACGCATCAGGACAACGGCGCGTTGGATTCCGACCCCTATCTGACCGAAGTGGTGGGATCGGTGGTGGAACCGCTGATCATCGCCGCCCGCGACCTGTACCCGCAGACCCGCGACTGGGCCTGGGACTGGCATCTGGCCGACACTGGCGAGGTCAATGCGTGGTGCCTGCCCGGCGGCCGCATCATGGTGTTGTCGGGATTGCTGGCCGACGACGTGTTGGGTGACGACCGCGACCGGCTGGCGACCGTGCTGGCACACGAGGTGGCGCATGCGTTGTTGCAGCATTCGCGCGAAGGCATGGGCCGCGCCTGGACCGCCCAAGGGCTGGCCTGGATCATGGCGAAAAGCCTGAAGACCGGCGCATTGCGCGAGGACCAGATGGTGCGCGGCCTGCGCGCCGCCCTGCTGGCCCCCCATTCCCGCGCCCGCGAGACCGAGGCCGACGTGCTGGGCCTGGAACTGATGGCGCGGGCTGGCTTCACCCCGTCCAAGGCAGTGGAGACCTGGGAGCGCATGGCCGCCCAATCGGACCCGTCATTGCGCACCGCGCCGGTACAGCGGGCGGTGGCGTTCCTGACCGACCATCCCTCGGACCTGGAGCGGCTGGAACGCATGAAGGCGTTGCAGCCCAAGGCGCAGCCCCTGGCCGAGGCCGCCCATCAATGGGAATGGCTGACCCAGGGTGTGGACGACGCCCAGAGCGAGGCGCTGAGCCGCGCCGCCAATGCCTTCGGCCTGGACCGCGTCAATCTGGTCAACAACCAGACCCTGGTGACCAAGGTCGCCGCCGCCGAGCGTCTGTCGGCCAAGCAGGCGGCGGCCGAGATCGAACGGGCCATGTGGGAAAGCGCGCTGGACCAGGGCGGCGCCCTGCAAATGGCGCTGTCGGCCATGGTCCGCGCCGCCGACGGCTGGGAACGGCTGGGCCGCATCGAAAAGGCGTGGTCGAAACTGCGCCAGCCCAAGCCGCTGCTGCTGGCCCCCGAACAGGTCAAGAAGCTGTCCCTGTCCGACGACGACCGCGCCATCGCCCGCCGCACGGTGGAGCGGCTGAACGCCTATCTGGCCTCGCCGCGCACCCAGCGCCGTCTGTGGCTGGACGCCGCCGACGAGTTGGGCAAGACCCTGCCCAAGGGGCGGCAGGCCATCCTTGACGCCATGGGAGTCCGGGCATGACCGCCGCCGCATCCTTGCCGTTTTCCGCAGGCGCCCTGTGGGCGGGCAAGGCCTGGGCGCTGTGGCGCCGCAAGAAGCTGTTCTTCACCGCCGCCGCCCTGCTGATCCTGGCCTTGCGCTGGGCGCTGGACCTGTCGCCGTCCGAGGGCGGATCGGCCCTGCTGATCCTGGCATCCTATCTGACCGACGCCCTGGTGGTCGCCGCCCTGTGGCTGGCGTTGAACCAGGATGGCGGCGGCAGTCTGTGGAGCGGCTGGCGGCACTTGACCGGCCGCCGCTGGCGCGTGGCCGCCGCCGGAATGTGGGGCCTGCCCAGCGCCGGAATCGGATTCGTGCTGCTGTCGCTGCCGGTCACCCTGATGCAGCCGGTGGGCATGGTGTTGGGCGCACGCGCCGCCGGTTGGCTGACCCTGGCCTGGATCTTCCTGTCGGGCGCGCTCTGCTGTCTGTTGCTGTTCGCCGCGCTGCTGGCGGTGCTGGTCGCCGCCGAGGGCGAGGACCATCTATGGAAAGCAGGCATGAAGGGATTGCGCGCCGCCCTGCTGGGCTGGCGCCCCCTGCTGGCGCTGTGGACCGCCTTCGTCTGCGGCGCCGCCCTGTTCGCCACCGTCACCGCCGCCATCCTGGGCCATCTCAGCCTGGAGGTGCTGGACGGTCCGGCGCGGGATGGGCTGGAACGCTGGATCAACTGGCCCGCCTTGTTCATCGCCGTCTCGGTGCTGCTGGCGCTGCTGGGACCGGCGGCCCGCCACTTGTTCGCCGCCAGCCGTGGCGAGGACGAAGCGCCCCACGTCCTGGCCTCGTTTGCCGAATCCCTGGCCCATCACGCCGCCCGTCTGCTCTATGCCCTGGCCGCGCTGTTCGGGCTGGCGTCGCTGTTCGCCCTGGATCTGCCGTTGCAGGCCGGACTGGTCGGCGCCGCCGGATTGGCGACCACCGGCTGGGCGCTGTCGCGCTGCGCCCCGGCCTGGGCCGACGCCGATGCCGGGCGCTGGCCGCGCTGGAACTGGCTGGCCGCCGCCGCGTTGTGGGCGCTGGTCTTTGTTGCCATGCGTCTGGGATAGCCGCGTCCCCCTTCTCGCGGTGGCGGCTTCGCGCTACTGTAAGACGTGGTTTCGGGGTGTTGGGGTTTCACGATGCAGGCAGAGAAGCATTCCGCCGGACCGGCCTTGGCCGGGGGCTGGGCGCAATCCATGGGGGGATTGTATCTGGCGGTGGCGGCGTTGTTGCTGGTGGTGTTCGGCGTGCTGGCCCTGCACGGTCTGGTGCTGCGCTCGCGCCTGGAGGCACCGCCCGCCAAACCCGTTGAAGCCAAGCCCATTGAAGCCAAGGCCGAAGCCGACGGCGCCCTGAGCGCCGCCGAGCGCGCCGCCCTGTACGACCGCCTTGCCAAGATGGGTGCCGATCTGTCGGCCGAAGCCGCCGAGCGCAATCGCCTTGCCAAGCGGCTGGAGGAATTGCTGGTCGCCCGTGCCGAGTTGGGCCTGCAGGTGGACGGCGCCACCGCCGCGCCCGCCGATGTGCGCGCCAGCCTGCTGGCCGCCATGGAAGAGACCGAGCGCCAGCTGGCGGCGGTGTCGCAGGCGCTGGAGGTGACCGAACGCCGCATCGAAGCCGGACAGATTCAGGTCAGCGGTCTGGGCGCACGCCTGAACCGCGCCTTGCTGTTGAAGGTCGAGGAACTGCGCCGCGAGCGTTCCGACTTCTTCGCCCGCCTGCGCGAGGTGCTGGGCGACAATCCCGGCTTCCGGGTCGAGGGCGACCGTTTCACCCTGCCGTCAGAAGTGCTGTTCGCCCCCGGTTCCGACGTGCTGCTGCCCCAGGGAATCGAGGAAGTCCGCCGCCTTGCCGCCACCCTGAACGCCGTGCGCGCCCAATTCCCCGCCGACGTCAATTGGGTGCTGCGGGTCGGCGGCCATACCGACAAGCGGCCGATTTCCAACGCCCGCTATCCGTCCAATTGGGAATTGTCGGTGTTGCGCGCCGTCACCGTGGTCAAGGCCCTGATCGCTGCCGGTGTGCCGCCCCAGCATGTGGCCGCCGCCGGATTCGGCGAGTTCCAGCCCATCACCACCGACGACAGCGACGCCGCCCGCGCCCGCAACCGCCGCATCGAATTCCGCCTGGATCAGCCCTGAGCCACCGGTAACCGCACATGGAAGGTGGAGCCCTGGCCGGGCGTCGAGTCCAGCCAGATGCTGCCGCCGTGCTGTTCCGCCACCCGCTTGCAGATGGCCAGGCCGATGCCGGTGCCGGGATATTGCTCGCGGGTATGCAGGCGCTGGAAGATCATGAAGATGCGGTCGAAATATTGCGGGTCGATGCCGATGCCGTTATCGGCCACCGACAGCACCACGCCGTCACCGTCCCGCCGCGCCGACACCACCACCCGCGGCGGCCGCTCGGGGTGGTGATATTTCAGGGCATTGTTGACCAGATTGAGCACCAGCCGCGACAGCTCGTCACGGCAGCCGAAGATCGGCGGCAAGCCATCCAGCCCCTCCTCGACCCGCACCGATCCGCCCTCGGCCTCGCTTTGCGCCTGGAGCGGCCGTAGCGCGTCATCCACGATCTGGCGCAGGGTCAGCATCTCCTTGGGCGGGGCGATGCGGCCGATGCGGGAATATTCCAGCAGATCCAACACCAGCCGGTCCATGCGCTGAGCGCCGTCGCGGGCGAAGGCGATGAAATCGTGGGCATCCTGGTCCAGCTTGGCGCCATAGCGCCGTTCCAGCAGCGCCATGTACGACGTCACCATGCGCAACGGCTCGCGCAGATCGTGGGACGCCACATAGGCGAATTGCTCCAGCTCCGTATTGGACCGCTCCAATTCATCGGTCTTGTCGCGTAGCGCCTGTTCGATGGCCCGGCGTTGGGTGATGTCGCGGAACACCACCACCACCCCCTCCACGGCGTCCTCACGCAGAATGGCCGACACGGAATATTCCACCGGAAAGGACGTGCCGTCCTTGCGCCAGTAAATTTCGTCCGTCACCTCGCGCGGCTGGCCGTCATGCAGGGTCAGAAACATGGGACATTCCGTCGCCGGATAGCAACTGCCGTCGGCACGGTGATGATGGGCCTGATCGTGCAGTACGGCACCGACGCCCTCGTCCCCGGCCCAGCCCAGCAGCCGCCGGGCCGACGGGTTGATGAAAGTGATGCGGCCGTCACGGTCCAGGCCGCAAATGCCCTCTTGCGGCGCGCTCAGGATCATTTCCCGGTCCTGGCGGGCGTGCTCGGCCTCGCGTCGGCGGTCGGCCAGATCGCGCTCGGCCTGCTTGCGCGCCGCCCGCATGGAGGCGAAGGCGGCGACCAGTTCCCCAACCTCGTCCTGACCGGCGGCGGGCAAGGGGGTGTCGAAATTGCGCTGGGCCATGGCCCGCGATGCCCGCGCCAACTGACGCAGCGGGCGCAGCACCGCGCCTTCCATCACCAGCATGGCCAGCACCAGCATCAGAAAGGCAAACCCCGCGAACGCCGCCCCCAATTCCAGGAAGCGGACGTTCTGGCGTTCCAAGGCAGCCGTGCGGTCGATGACCACCGACAGCCGCCCCAGGACCATCGAGCCCACCGCCACCGGCTGCTCCAGCCGGAAAAAGGTCTCGCCAGGACCGGCCTCGGGCATCGGCGCCCCACGCAACGGGAACACCTGATGCCCGTCACGGTCGGTGACGACGACGGCCCGCCAGTCGGAATTGTCCTCCAGCAGGGCTTCCATGTTCTCGTGCACAACGTCGATCTGACTGGTCAGCAGCAGCGGCACCAGGATTTCGCCGACACTGTCCAGATGGCGGGCGATGTTGGCGCGGAAGGCCGCGTCCGCATCGGCGCGCAGCAACGGAATCCACACTGCGGTGACATAACCCAGCACCGCCGCGAACACCGCCACCAGGGGCAGCAGAAGTTTATGGTGCAGCCTCATGGCCGGGGCACCTCCTCGACCCAGTAATGCTCCAGCCCCCATTCGGCCATGGGCAGGTAATCGGCCATGGAGGTTGCCACCGCCGGACGCATGGGCACCTGCGCCAGCAGGCGCGCTCCATCCTCGGTCGCCTGGAGGTCGAGAAACGCCCGCCGCACCGCCTCGCGCGCCGCCGTCGGCACCCGCGGATGGGCGGCGACCGGATGGGACGGCAATTCGCGGGTGGTGTAAAGCACCCGCACACGCTCGCGCACATCCGCATCCTGTTCGTCCAGCACCTTCTGCACGCCACCGCCCGCATCCACCAGGCCGTTGGCCACATGCAGATAGACCGAGGCATGGGTGCGCACGTCGCGCAGCACCACATGCGCACCGAACAACCGTTCCAGATCGGCCCGGATCAGCATGCTGGCGCCGATGGCATTAACCGAGGGCACGGCCAGAACCTTGCCGTCCAGCTGACGCGGCGACGTCAGGGGCGAATCGCGGGGCACCACCACGATGCCGCGCAACGGCGCGCGATCCCGCACCAAAGGAACATATCCCTGGCGGTCTCGCTGCATCAGGATGTGGTAGGGATTGGTGAAGGCGAAATCGAAAGCCCCGGCACTGAGTTGCCGCTCGAAATCCACCACCGACAAGGTGGTGGTCAGCCGCAGCTCCAGGCCCGAGCGGGCAGCGACGGCATCGATGATCGGTTTCCAGATGTCCACCAGCCGCCGCCGTTCGAATTGCGGCACGACGGCGAAGCTGTAGCTGGTGGCGGCACGGGCCGCATGGCCGCCCAGCGTCACCAGCAAAGACGTGGTCAGCAGGCCGACACAGGTCTGCCGCCGCGACAGACGAACGATCGATCCGCACATGGCAAGCCTCCGTTACAGGAGGATAGTCTTATGTACAGTATCGACCCTTTCCATGACGCTGTCCCCCCCGAAACCGCCATGACAGCCACGCGGGAGTCAGGGTTGCGTCGGCGGAGGACCTGTGCGGATGTCGGGTTTGACCGCCGGACGTCCGGCCCGCAGGGCCGCGATATAGGCCAGCTCGCCCTGGGCGGTGGCGTTGCCCGGCTCCAGAAGCAGGGCGGCGCGCAAGCTTTGCTCCGCCTCGTTCAGCCGCTTCAGCTCGATCAGCGCCACACCGCGCCCGCGCAGCATCCGGGCCTTCATGCTGTCGTTCAGCTCCGGCAGTTTCAGCCCCCGTTCCCACGCCACCAGCGCATCCTGCTGGCGGCCAGCCAACCCCAGGGCGGTGGCGCGCTCGGCACTGAGTACCGGAACCATGGCGCGCGGCACATCGGCCACGGCAGGCGGCAGCGCCAGACCGGCATCCAACACCCGTACCGCCTCAGTGGGGCGGCGAACCTCCACGTAATAGCTGCCCAGCAAGAAACTGATGAGGGGATAAGGGCTTTCCAGCACGGTGACGGCAGGCCCCGGTTGCGTGGGGGACGGCGATTGCGGCGGCGACGGCTGTACCTCCGGCTGCCGCAACGGCACACCCGCGGCCAGAGCGGCGGCCATCACTTCGGGCAGACCATCCGCCAGCAGCACCTTGGCCGAAGCGTTCCGCCCCCGGGCGATCGCTTCGGGGGCCCCCGCCAATGCCGTTTCCAGAGTCGCCACATGCGGTTCCAGGGCACGAATGCCACCCAGCTTGATTCCAGCAACGGCGGCATCCAGCGAGACCCGCGCCGGTTCCCACGGCTTGGCGGCGGCAGCCTCGGCCTTGGCCCGTTCCTCGAGCAGACGCGGGTCCTCGCCACAGGCGCCCAGTGCGACGGCCAGCGACAGCATCAAAGCGGCAACGGCTCTCATTCTCCCCCTCCTCGGCGCGCATGCGGCCACAACCGGAGTGTGCGCGGCCCTCTCACCCGCGTCAACGACCGCCCGCGTCCAGATGATTTCATTCGGCACAACGCCCCCATTTCGGGCAAAATCGCCGCCATACCATAGCAGGAGCCACCATGCGCATTCAGAACGGCAGCACCGTCACGCTCAATTACACCGTCACCAGCGAGGACGGCGAACTGATCGATCCCGGCGCCGAGCCCATGGTTTACCTGCACGGCGACCAGGACGGCCTGTTCCCCAAGCTGCAGGCGGCGTTGGACGGCAAGGGCCTGAACGACACCGTCACCGCGACCCTGGCCGCCGAGGACGCCTTCGGCCCCTATGACCGCAGCCTGGTGCGCATGGAACACCGCGCCCGCTTCGGCTTCGACATCGATGTGGGAACGTCGATGGAAGGCAGCACGGACGAAGGCGAACCCATGGTGTTCATCGTCCGCGAAATCGACGGCGACCGCGTCACCCTGGACGCCAACCACCCCCTGGCTGGCCTGGCCCTGGTGTTCACCTGCACGGTGGCCAATATCCAAGGACCGTCGTGAATCGGGCTACGCCCCCAGATGGCAGCCGTGACAATCGCCGCCCCGCAATATCCCGCAATGGCTGACTGAATCCCCCCCTATGCTGACGGCGCCAATCCAGGGGGAGGGGAGGGAGAAGTAAGGCGGATCAACGCGCATGAATCACCCGCAACACACCCTTGATTGAGTTTGCGCAGATGCGTAACATTCCTATAGGGGTGGAATTTGCCAAATTTGCTACTTTTAGAATTAACTATAGGCAGATTGCCCCCTGTGGTCGCTTGGCGTTGGTAGGGGATGGGACGTGCAGGGGCACTCGTTCAGGAAGCAGGCCTTCGCCATGGCGCTGCTGTGGTGTGGTGTATTTCCTTATGGCGTCGCATGCCAGGAGCAGAGCCCGGTACAGGGAAGAGTCGTTCCCCACGAACCGGAGCAAGCCGCCATGCGGGCCAAAGGGGAAATAGATGTTTTCGATTCACCATTCGCCACCCGCAAGAAGATAAAGACGATCCCCGCCGGCAACCAAGTCACCGTGACTGGGAAGCCCTACGGGGCCAACGAAATGGCGATGATCGCCGATGGGCCAGGCGTCGCCTATGTGCTGCGCCAGGATCTCATCCCACCTCTTGTGACAAAGACGGCGCGGATCAACGTGGTTGACGGCCAAACAGCGAAGGTGCCCTGTCCGGACCAGGCGGGACAGACGCTGTTGGCATCTGAGCCAACCCATGGCGACGTCAGCCGCGAGGAAGGGCAACGAACCTATCGACCTCGCCCGGGCTATTCCGGAAGAGATTCCTTTTCGTGCCTTTACATGCTGGGGAACATCCAAGTGGCGGAAATCGCCGTCAGCGTGTCGGTGGCGGCTCCTCCTCCTCCTCCTCCTCCTCCTCCAGCACAAACGGTTGCTGCCACCCCGGTCCTAGCCCCGGTCCTAGCCCCCCTTCCGGCTCCGCCGCCCAAGACCTGCGATGCTAACAGTTCGCCGCCACCCCGGGATTTGTCCAATTGCCAATTGACTGGCAAGATTTTTCGCGCCCCCTGCGATTTCCGTGGCGTCAACTTTTCCGGCGCTAACTTGGCGTACACCCGTTTCTTGGATTGCGACTTGAGAGACAGCAATTTTTCAAAAAGCAACCTGGAAGACACCAGTTTCAGCGGGTCCGACCTGACCTCCGCCAATTTGGCGGGAGCCAATGTCCGCAACGTCAACTGGGCCAGCAGCACCGTCAACAAAGCCAATCTCAGGGGGGCCGCCAACCTGGACCTCAACGCCCTTAAGCTGGCCTACGGCTATCGCGATGTCGAATGGGACCGCCCAGAGCCCGACGCGATCGTCAAGGGGGTCACGACAGGTGTCGACCATGTTTGGAAATGGCTCAATGGCAAACCATAGGAAAATGGGCGCAGTCACACTGGCTACCATCGGTCGATGGGGGCGGAGCGCGAATCTGGAGTGCCGGAAGATCGTTCTGTCGGTAGCCGTCTGGCTGTTCCTGTCCCCTGCCGCCCTTGGCCAGCAATTGCCGCCGCTTTTTACCCCGCAACACGGAAACGTCATCGCGATGATGACGAACTTATCCAGCAGCATGTCCACGATGCATCGCCAGGACCTCGAGATACGGCTTGAACCGGATTTTGATACCACGGTGAACCGGCTGACGGACAAGGCGGCCGCCCTGGCTGTGGTGCCGTCGGCGATCACAAAGGACAAGCGCCAGGCCTTGCGTTCCATCACCCGCCTGGACACGGCAAAGGTTCTGTTACTGGCCCGCCGTGGCGCACAGCCGCTGTCGCCGACCGTGCCTACCACGGTATCAGTTTGGCCCACATTGTTCGGCGGCGGCACACTGGCGGCGATTGCCGAAGCGGCGGGATTGAACTGGCAATATGTGCCGTGGACAGACGATTCCGCACCGACGAACGCCTCCGCCATCCTGGTTCTGGGGCCAATGCCAGAGACATTGACCCAGTCCGTCAACGAGAACGCGCTTCGCATCGTCAATTTGGACGATGCCCCCGCGACCAGGGACGCCTTGTTCCAGCATTATCGACCGACCGTGGCCAGTGCATGGGATTACCCAGGCATCATCGTCAGCAACGCGCTGGTTCCGACCATAGAAATCGATCTTCTGCTGGCCATAAACGGGGATTCCAAGACCAAACCGTTGCAATGGCTGGTCCTGGCCCTGATGTCCCCTGGCACCACCACGTCCAGACAATGGGAAAACGCGTCGGGCTGTGTCGAGACCCCGGGATGGCTCCGTTACTCGGAAGTGGGGGCGCTATGGAAACAGCAAGGCGCTCCAGCCTGCCCTCCTTCCGTTAATCCGCCGTGGGCACAATGACCTCCAGCGGCACACTCGACTTCGTTCTTCTGCCCGACAGCGGCGTTCAATTCCTCGATCTGGGACAGCAGATCCTCGCCGATCGCTTCGTGGGGATGCGTGGCAGCTGGTGGCCACTGCCGTTTCTGCGTGACCGCGATGGACCGGAAAACTGGTGTCGGCTGTGGATTACGCCTCCCGCGGACAACGCCCGGATCATCCTGGCATTCGACACCACGGTCGCCGCCTCCTGTCAGGTCGACGCGGCACCCTGCCCCGACGATGTGGGGCGAACCGAATTCCGCCTCGCCCCGGATGACGCCATTGCCACTTTTCTTAAACGGCCCATGCTGGACAAGTGGCAGCCGCAATTGCCTGACACAGAAGAGTTCCTCGGGCTCGTGTCGGCACTTCCTGTCCTGCGGAAGTGCTCGGTGACCCTGGCGGCACCCGCCAATCAACCGGATATCCCGGTTGATCTGGTGGTGACGTTGACCACGGCCCATGCCATGGCCTGGATCGTCGATGGCGGCGTTGCCTCCCCGCTGATATTGCAGGACCTTGCCCGCCCCCATCTGCACCACGAAGGCGAGATCCCTTGGGCGGTAGAGTTCAGCCAAGCGGATTTCGGCGACCGGAAGGGGTCCCGGCATAGCGGTCGTTTCGACGCCTTCCTGTGGCCGAGCCCGGTCCGCATCGGGTCCGAGGCCGAGCGGCTTGCCGCCCTGGAATGGGGGAAACAGTGGCCAACCGGCAGCGGCTTCCTGCTGCGTCACCTGGAGAATACCTCCCCCCACGACCCTGCGTGGCGCATCAATCCCGGCGAGGGTGAAACGGCGGCGGACGACCGGGGACGATTGCCGGTGGGCAGCGCCTTCCTGAACAGCTTCAGCGATGACACAGCACCAATTGACGAGGGAAAGAACCTGGCGAGGTTCAGTCGCGCGACGCTGGTCACCTTCTTTTTCGCCGAATTGCTGGCACAGGCTCAAGGCTGGGTCAACGCACCGACATATCGACAGTATCACCCACACCGCCCCGCCACCGAGGCCAACATTCGACGGCATATCACCAATATACGGGTAATTCCTCCGGCAGGCTTACATCCACGCGAGCGGAAGGCGCTATTCTCCGCGATCAGCGATGCCGTGCGACATATGTGGCCGTTGCTGCATCCGGGCAACGCTCCGGAAATCGTCGATGCTGGTGACGGTGCAATCATCGCCCAGCACCGGTACACCGAATCCGATGACCGCTCCTTTTGCATCTCGCTGTTCGGACAGAAACGGGATAACAGGCAGAGCTTGCGGCTTGCCACGCTTGATCTGGATCTATTGTGGAGCAGCCTGACCATCGCGACCCACTCGACCGCACCGGACGAGACCCGTGTCGAGCTGCGGCAGCGCTTCGCATCCGGCGGCTATGATGTCGCCACCCGGATAATTGAACGCCTTGTGCTGCCAAAGCTTGCTCAACAGCCAGGGGAAGGGGCGAAGCTCAAGGCGCTGTTCAGCGCACGGACGACCGTCGCCTACTGGGAGGCCCGTCACAGATATACCCCTGCCGTCATGCAAGCCCTGCATGACATGAAGCAGGCCGAGGCGAGGACAACGTTTTCCCTGCCCCTCTCCATCACCGTGTCACTGACGGCCCGAGAGCTCGACCTGATCATCCGCGAGGTACTGCAAGAGGACATTGCCCAGGCATGCACCTTGGTCCGGCAGGCCCAGTGCGACAGCTTACTGCTTTCCGGCATGGCGGCATCCTGGCCGACGGTTCTCGCCCTTGTGCAAACCCATATGCCGGTACCCCCAAAGCGGATTGTAGCCCTGTCCGAGCACACCCCCGAATGGGACGACCATCATTCGGCGCCAACGCCCACGCAATCCGACGGAGCATCGTTCAGGGAAAGCTATGCCACGCTGGCCCCAGGCGGCATCGGTGATGCCACCTTTGACCTGACAGAGATATCTCCCCACTCACGCCGCCGGAGGAAGTCCAATGTCACTGGCTGAGCGCTACGAGAGATTGCGTGACGCCTCCACCCGGTTCAACACCTGGATCCAGCAGGAAGCGGCCGCGCGCACGCACCCCCAGGACCTGTTCGCAAAGGCCGCGGCGACCGTGACCCGCGTGCAGGACGGCATCCCCGAAGCCCTGGATGGCCTGCGTGCCCCCCGTATCGCCATCGCCCCACCCGACCACCCCACCGAACGGCAATTATTGAACGTGATCCTGCCCGGCGCTCTGAATCAAAGCCCGCCATGGCTGCGACATTTCGGCCATCCGATCAAACGGATTTCGGAGCGGGACGACATCCCCCACGGCATGGTCGAGCTGCGCCTGCTGCCGCCTGAAGAGATCGTCAAGATCATCGTCGCGGCAACGCAGGAATGCGGCCCCCCTCTGCCCGCGACCGCAGAAGATATGGGCGTGCTGCGCCGTGCATTGGCTCACGACAACAAGAATGCCCCGAACCAGGCCGAGGCCTCGGTGGCCGAGAATCTGCGCAAGTATTTTTCCGGCGGTGATTTTGGAAAACGCATCGCGCAACTGACGGAATTGCAGTTCTGGAACTTCGCCACCGAGGAGGCCCCCCATCTGGGGAATGATACCCGCCGCAGCTTGTTCGAATTCATTTGGGGCAGCCAGTGCCGGTGCGGCCAGAACAAGCGGTGCATCGGCGCCACTCCGCAATGCGAGCTTGGCGACCTGTACCGCGGTTGGCTGTTCACGCTGGAGCGGCTAAAACATGCCACGACGGTTCGGGTGCGGGATGAGTCCCTGCGAGGACGGCACACCAACATTGAGGTATACCCCGAGAGCGGGGGAGCCGTTCAGGTGCCGCGGCGGGACGTGCTACGTCTGACCCGCGAGTTGCTCCTGCCTTGGCCCGACGCGTCATCCTGGAAATGGCCTCATACGGAGGTGGTCGTCTTCCCACCGTGCTCTGATGGTGGGCCCTCTTCCGACCACCAAGTTCTGCGTGCCGAGTTGGTGTTCCTTCGGGCCAAGGCACGGTATCTGCGCAAACATTCGGGTTTCCCCCTGAGTGTGATTCTTACCGGCTCGACCGACGTCGCCGATTTGCCTTCCGGCAAGGTCTATAGCGAAGGACTTCCGCCGGACGACCCACAGAGCCTGTTGATCACACTGAACCGCGAGATCACGCTGGAGAGCCGGGAAAAGCGGGCTTCCGATCCTTTCGAGCAAAACAAAGGCGAGTTGATCGGAAAAGCCGAGGCTTTGTTGCAAGCAGACAAGAGCGCGCGTGACGAACTGGCCACACAACAGGCAGAAATCCGGTTCGCCTGTCGGGACGCGAGGGACCTCGATTCGTGCAACACGTTTGTTGTGCCGACGCTGCTGTCCATGCTCGACGCGTTGGATCTGAACGAGGATGCGCTGCGGGCTGCCGTGAAAACTTGCCTCAACTACACTGGATCATCGACGAATTCGGTCAAGGCAGAGGCCATTGCCACCACCGCCGTTCAAGCGTGGCAAGTAATTCTGCAGCAATGCAGAAATTTTCATGGTCGCGGGATCGCGAGCATCGCCGCGATCATGGGCCAACACGTCACGGGGCCGACCGTGCACGCCGCGATCAGCGCAGCCGTTCTGCCGCATCTGCCGAACAAATCACATCCATCGGAAAAGGAGATGCAGCGTCTGGTTTCGGTCATCCAGGAGGCGGCGCGCACCCTGCTGCTTCCTTCCGTCATGGGGCCGGAGGGGGAGGCGACCGCCTACGCGCGAACCCGTGACCACTGGCTGGAAGCCATCGCCGCGCTGGCCCACGAGCAATCCCATGCCTCGCCATCCGCGATCCTGGCCGCCCCTGACGCTTTGAGCGACCTCAAGGCCCAAATAAGGGGCATCTAAAATGCGGGAGATGCCAACGACGGACAAGAAACCCGCCCGCGCCATCGTCACCCGTGATGGCCACGCGCACGGCCAGGTGACCGTGGAGGCTCAAGGCGAAAGCGAAACGACGCTTCCGCCCGCCGAACACCCCATCAACGTTTGCTTTACGCTACGCCGGTTTTCTCATCCCGAGTTGCCCTACTGGACACCCGAAGGCTGGCGAGCAACGAAATCCAGCCATACGCTGGGCCCACTCAGCCCTGCATCCGTCCACCCACGCTTGCGGCTGACCATCGACGGCTCCCGGATTGATCCGGGACCACATCGCTTATCCTGGCACATCAACGATGCCGCCGAATGTTTCGTCGATTTCGACTGGCCCGTTGTCCCCACCCTCACGGTCAAAGCCAAAGTCGAAGAGAAAAAGAATGACGGTCCCCAGGACGATGTCATTTCCAAACCGAATGGCCGTCGGTGGAAGGTCTATTCGCTCGCCGTCATCGCCTTGTTCGCCGTCATGATTGTTGTCGGTGTGCTGGTGTTCCGCCTTACATCACCACCGCCCGTCCGCCCCCAGACAGAGCCCCCCCCGCCGCCGCCGGTCGATGGTTGCACGAATATCCGGGAACTGAGTGCCTTGGAGAAGGTCGTTGATGGCTTTCAGAACGGCCACGACCGAGTCGGGGCCGCCCGTATCGCCGCCCTGATGGCCAATCGGTGCCCGTCCCGATATGCCGCCCTGGCAGCCGCTCTTTTCGAGCCGCTGCCGGGCACGCTGGACGGTCAGGGGGATGACGACTGTGCCAGCTATTATCGCGCCCTGGCCGACAAAACGCCCATCGACAAAAAGACGTGCCGATACGCCCAGCCGACAACACCGCGGAAACCGGAATCGCGGGAAAAGGAGAAATGATGCGCGGATTTTCCCTGTTGATTGTGGTCGCGATCGCATTGGCGCTGACCAATCCGTCATCCGATGCCCATGGGCAAGCCCTCAAGCAATGGGCAATGCGGAAATGCGGGGGCGGTATGCTGTCATTGCTGTGTGGCGCCGTTGCGGGATTGGGCAGTACTGCCATGGATTACGAAAGTTATGTGCTGTTTTCCATGGGACACGTGGAAAAGATCAGAACGATCGGAATCGGCACCAAGGTCTTTGTTCTATCCGAACAGTGAATATTTACAAAATTTCAATCAACCAGGAAGCGTAACTCCATCACACGTTACTTCGCATGCCAAAACAACAGGCGCGCCCACACGTTCTCTGCGCATTCCATACCGGCAACAACCTTAGAACGGTAAAATATGGCCTTGCTGCATGCAAATCTATAGATATTGACGCATTGCACATTTAATGGGAGAAAAAATATGCGGTAGGGTATAGGGGGATGACATGCGTCTTCACGCATCATGGTTCTTTGCGTGTGCTGCCATGGCCATGGGGGTGGCCGATCCGGATATCGCCCTGGGTCAGGTGAACTGCCCGGCGGAGACGCCCATTGTTCCCCAGATCAGCCAGAGCCAGACGCAGACCGCGGTATCGGGCAGCCGCATCTACCTGGATGTGTCCGGCAGCATGGCGGGGTTCGTCAGCCAACCGCCGCAGAACCAGAGAAGGCGATTCGCAACGGAAGTGGCGATCTATCCCGACATGGTCCGCGGCTTGCCGGGAATTCTGGCGCGGCAAGGCGGCACGGTCGGCGTCCGGCCTTTCGGCAGCGAGATCGGCTCGGAAGGCGGCCCCGACACCGTCAATCAGCTTGTCAACTCAGACATCCCCGAGTCACAGCGGAACAGATTGTACAGGAGGCTCGCCAACGGCAGCCGCATCGATCAGGTTCTGGAACAGGTCGCACAGGCCGAGTCATCATCGCTGGCGGTCATCGCCACCGATCTGTTCCTAACCCAAAACACGCTGTACGGCTCTGGGGTGACGCCACTATCGATCCCCATGGCCACCATCCTGGGGTCGGGCCGCTCCATCGGCGTGCTGGCCGTACGGTCGCGCTTCACCAAGGCGATCGACGACTTGCCGACCGCGCGACCTCACACAGGGGCGGTGGCCCGTCCGGTCTTCTTCCTGATAATCGGGCCGGACAAGGCGGTGACGACCGCCTATGGCGCCCTCAGCGCCGCCTATTTGCAAGACCCGAGGATCGAAAGCCACTTCGCCGTATTCTCCTCGCAGCAAGCTTCTGCTGTCGACCTTTCGTCGAAAATGCAGCCCGAGAAGGCCGTCCTGCCGCATAAGGCCTTCGTGCCGAAGCTCCACCGCGACTCACAGCAACAATCAAACCGGCTTTTGACGCAGTACGAGGTGCAGAACCTGCCGCAAATCTGGTCGGCGGCGCTGCCGACGCCAGAGAAGCAGGTCGGCGCGCGCCTTGCGTTCAAGACCCAGGCGCGCGGCGCGTTGCATCCCGCCTTGGGCGCGAAATGCACCTGGGGGAATGAAGTTGCGGTCCCCAACCTGGCGACCCTTGAGGGCGCAACCGTGAAAGTAACGCTCCAGCCGGGGCACATCCTCCCCGGGCAGACCTATCTGCTGCGCGGCACCATCGTCGCGACCGAGGTGGATGAAAGCGTGGAACCGTTCACCTGGATGGCGGATTGGAGCTTCGACGCGTCGTCTGAAGCCGCCACCATCGCCCGCAATCCGCCGATGTTTCCCACGCTCAACCTGCTGGCCCTGGGACGCACCCTGGCCGCGGTTGTCATGAACGATTTGCGGACCCATCCCAACGCATTGGGCGGCTTCGAATTCGTCGTCACGCATTGATCCCGGCAAACGCCGCAAGGAGTGGACCATGGCCAAAACGTTTTGGATTTCCGCGGTCGTGGTGACCGTGATCGCCGCGTTCCTGGGGCTGGCAGCAGCCCAATTGTTGCACAGCTTCGGGCACGATTGGGCTATCAGCATCGTGGATTTGACCGCTATCTACGGCAGCCAAAGCATCGATGTGGATCCCGCCATCCTGGCCTCGTGGGGAGAAGCCAGCCTGGAAATGTTGGCCAAGATGGTCGGTTCCGGCGCGGCCATCGCCTGGGCGGGCAGCTTGTTGTGGGTCGGCCTGGCCCATCGGACCGAAATCGACCGCCCCGGTCAGGCCGTGCGCAGCTTCGTGCGCTGGCTGCTGCTGGGCCTGCTGACCATGGCCCTTTCGGCCGCCGCAACCTATGGCCTGAACTCGCTGGTTCCGATCAAGAGCGATGCCATCATCACCTGTGTAATCTGCGCCCTGATCGGCAGCGCCGTGACCTATTGGCTGGCAACGCTGCTGGCGACGCCTGTCCGGCTGCGTCCGGCGGTACCGTGCGCGCCGCTGCTGCCGTGATCTGACACACCTTTCGCCATCGCTACGTTTCAGGGGGAATTCTTATGGGTAATACTCTTCTGGTCGGCATTGGCGGCACAGGCGCCAAGGCGGTCGAAAGCTTCGTACATCTGGCCGCCGCCGGACTGGGACCCGACAAGGTCGCGATCACCCTGGTCGACCAGGACGCGGCCAACGGCAACACGGATCTGGCACACAAGACGGCGGATCTGTACCGCAAGCTGCGCACCCATCTGCGCGCACCAGACCAGAAGCATGCGCTGCCCAAGGACTGCCCGTTCCTTCGGACCGAAATCGAGTTGGCGCCGCAATTGACCGATGCCGTGTGGTGCCCGCTGCCCGGCGCTGGCATGACCATGCGCAAGCTTTACATGTACGGTTCGTTGCGCCCCCCGCTGAAGGGCTTGATGGATGTCCTGTTCGATCCCGCCACCGAACAGGAAATGTCCCTGCAACGGGGCTTCCGCGCCCGCCCCAATATCGGCGCCGCGGTGGTAACCACTCAGGCCCACGCCGACGTCGGCCACGCCTTCTGGCGTCAGGTGGGCGATGCGATCGCCTCGGTGCGCAATGGCGGCGAGGTCCGGATTTTCCTGGTGGGATCCATTTTCGGCGGCACCGGCGCGTCCATGCTGCCGACCCTGGCCAAGCTGATCCGCAAGCTGGCCATCGACAAAAAGGTGTCGGAACGGGTCATCATCGGCGGCGCGCTGCTGATGCCTTATTTCCAATTCCCCGGCGACCACGGCGACGAGGACGGGCTGTCCGCCGATTCCTCGAATTTCGTCGCCCAGACGAAAAGCGCGCTGAATTATTACCCAGACCTGATGGACACGGGTGTCCTGGACACCATGTACCTGTTCGGTTGGAATAGCCTGATCAACGTGCCCCGCCGCCCCAGTGGCGGCGACAAGCAGGTCAACGCCCCGCTGTTGCCCGACCTGTTCTCCGCCCTGGCGGCCGCGCATTTCTTCGCCACGCCGAATGTGCAAAAGGGCCGCATCCTGCGCGCCGATCGCCACGGCACCACCAAGCTGTGCTGGGCCGACCTGCCGGTGCCGGGGGACCAGCCGCTGGCGGTCCAGCAGAAGCTGGGTCAGTTGATCCGCTTCGCGGTGTCCTATCTGGGCAGTTACGAGGAAACTCTGAGCCGTGGCACCGGGCGCGGCATGCTGGCCCGCTTCGTCCGCGAGGCATGGCAGACCAATCTGATCACCGACCAAGGCATCGATCTCAACGATGGCGAGGTGCAGCAACTGATCGGCCAGATCACCGCCTATGCCAAGGCGTCGCTGGCCTGGATCGGCAGCATGGTTCAGGCCTCGCGCGCGGGCGGCTGCGATTCCGACCTGATCGATGTCGGCCTGTTCAGCCAGTGGAACGAAGCCGAGGCGCAACAGGTCAGCGTCGCCATCAGCACCGACAAGAAGCGGCGCAAGGATTTCGCCGTTCTGGTCAGCGGCGGCTCCGGCCCGGATCTGGACGCCATCTATACCGTGTTGCAGAGCATCAAGAGCAAGGGGGCCAGCGTTCCCGACGGACGTGGCCTGGGCCTGTTCCTGGGCTGCCTGTACCAGGCGGCAGGCTTCGATGACTATTCCAAGCCGGACGCGGCACCGGCGGACGTCCGCCTGATCCCCAACCTTTCCAGTAAGCACGGCGTGTCCTCGGCGAGTGCCCGCCGGGCCTGGGGCGTTGTCGGGGGCAGCGATGAACTGAACACAATCGCCACGGCGTTGGACGTGTCCCAGGCCGATGCCCATAGCAGCGTGGATGCCATTTCGGTGCCGGACGTGTGGGCACGGGTGGAATTGTTCGCCATCGCGTTGCGGGACCAGGCTCATCCGCTGCATCATCCGCTGCTGGCGGAGTGGCGTGGCCTTTTGGCCTGCCTGGCGTTGACGCCCGAGCATCTGGGCAACATCACCACCCATGTGGTGTCGCCGACCGCGTTGGCCGCGCAGCCCTTTGACGTCAAGGTGTCGGCCCAGGAAGCCAAGAACAATTTCGGCCACACCCTGGCCACCATGCTGCCGCGCAGTTCTGCCCTGGCCGAGGCCAGTTGGGGCAATATCGGCCTGATCGAGATGGATTCGGCGATTGTCGGCGTGCTGGCCCCCAGCGTCCTGGTCTGCACCAGCCGACGGCCGATCCCCGCGAACGACCGCATCGGCTGGATCCGCGACAACCGCTTCGCCGATCCGTGCGCCATGCCCGCCGAAAAGGTCAGCGCCGAGGAACTGGCCACCATCGCTGAATATTGCCGCCGTCTATCCACGGCGGTGCGACAGAGCGACACCCACGATGGCCAATTGCGGGAAGTATTGATCAACCACCTGGATAAGTATTCCAAGCAGGCGCTTGAGGAAGCCTCGGCGCGCAGCTTGGGGGGGATGAGCGACAATTTCGACGCGGCCAAGCTGACCCTGGCCACACCGCCCGGCCTGGACATGGTGCGCGAATGCATCTGCTGTCTGGCCCCCGACAACACCCAGGTACCGTCCGACCTGCGGCTGCGGTTGTCCGCCATGGCGCAAGCCGCCACCCAACAGGACGGACAACCGGCCAAGCTGACGGCGGTGCTGCTCGACCCCGCCTGGGCCACCACCAAGCGTTTCACCGCCCAGCGGGTTTGGCGCACGATCGCGGTGGAATCGATCCTGGGCAATGGCGCGTTGTGCGAGCATGTCCGGACGGAAATGGCGGCCTCGGGCGTGCTTCTTGTGACGCCGGAGATGCTGTTCACCCCGATGCTATGCCGCATCACCGGGGGCATCCCCGAACATCCGGAAGGTTTCCGCGAGTTCCTGCTGCCGGTCACCCCGCTGGCCATGACCTTGTTCGATATCACCGCCAAGACCGTGTCCATCCGGCCCAACGGCAAGGGCTTCCGCGTCGGCTTGACCCTGACGGTGATCGATCGCCGCGACGAGGCGACGACGCTGACGGTCGAAAAGGATTATGCCCAGGCAGAAGCCGTGGATGCGCCGGAAGTCGTGCGCTGGCCCAATATCAAAAACGACAGCCTGCCGCTGAATTTCGTCTATGCCGACTTTCAAAATCAAGGGGCGCTGTCGGTGCGCGAGGCGGTGTTGCCGCAATTGTTCCTGGAAGATTGCCTGAAGGAAGGAAATCCCAGAAACCGGATCGACCGCCTCAACCGTCTGATCACCAACCCGTCGGGAGTGGTGGACCGCTTCATGTCCATGAACCCAAGCCCCTCGGCCACCGGGATGCTGTTCAACACCGCTCAGCCGGCGGTGGGCGTGTCCATGGACATTCGCGCCGACCGGCTGCCCAGCTCCGGCGGCCGCGGCGACGGTGTGGTGCCGGCTGGCATGGTGTTGCTGCCGTCACCGCAAGCCGTCGAACCGCAGGATGGCGATTGGCTGGTGGGGGTGGATTTCGGCACCACCAACACCTGCGTCTATGTGTGCGCGTCCAACGGTGACCCGGTGCCGCTGCAACTGCGCAGCCGGGCGGTCTCGCCCTTTCAATCGCCGCCGCGCGAGACAAAGATCGAAGAATACCCGGTATTCGTGCCATCCAACGACCTCAGCACCCCGTTCATGACGACGATGTGGGTGCGCAGCGACCCTATGTCCCTTGATAAAGGCCTGCCGATCTACACCTACACCCTGCACAACACCGTGCATCCGGCCGGCACGCTGAAAAGCTTCACGCTTCAGGGCAGCAATCTGCGCTTCGATCTGAAGTGGCGGACGCTGGTGGCTGGCGAGCGTGACCCGCTTACCGACTTCCTGCGGCTGATCGTGCTCAATGTGTTGGTCGAAGCCGCCAATGCCGGCATCGCCCCGACCCGCGTCCGGTGGCGGTTCTCGTTCCCGCAAGCCTTTCACGGCACCAAGCTGGACAATTTCAAGGCGGCGACCAAGAATGCGGTCAAGGACGTGCTGAAATGGTTGAGTCCCGGCACGTGCGAATGGCAGAGCACGGGCGAAGGGGCCGTCCTGCAACAAGGGGCGCGCCGCATCTCGGAACTGGCCTGGGCGTCCGAAGGCGAAGCCAGCGCCCTCTATTTCGCCGATTGCATGGATGTCCGCCTGACCGGATCGGTGGTGACCCTGGATATCGGCGGCCATACCACCGACATCACCGTGTGGAACAACCGCCAATTGGTTTGGCGCAACTCGGTGGAACTGGCCGGTCGCCATCTGTTCATCGATTACCTGACCCGCCATCTCGATAAACTCGAGGAGGTGGTGCGTGGCGATAGCGACTTGACCAGCGCAGTCCGCGAAGTTACCTCGGCCGCGCGCCAGAACAAGGGGGCGGCGGTGGAAGTGGTGGTCAATTCCGCGGCCTTCGAGGATAAACTCGATACGCTGGTGCGGGATGACCATCTGAAGGCCTTCGTCGAGATCGCCCTGGCCGCCCAGTTGCACTATCTGGGCCTGGTGCTGGCCTATCTGCACCGCGGCGGCAAACTCGAACTTCGCCCCGGCAACGCCCTGACATTGTGTCTGTCGGGCAAGGTCAGCAAGCTGCTCAAGGCCTTCGAGCATCTGGCCGACGCATCTTGGGTGCCCAAGATCATCGCCGACGCCAGCAAGCTCGATATCGGGGCGGTATCAACGCGTTTCAGCCAGAATCCCAAGCATGAAGTGGCCTATGGCCTGGTGGTGGACCGCACTCGCCAGCGCGTTTCCGAGCTCAATACCGACGCGCTTGATCGCGGTCTGGTGCTGGGCGAAAGCGTTCGTGTGATCCCGCCGCCTCAGCTTGGCCAAGGGGTTTGCGTGCTGTCGCCCACCGACAGCGAGGACGAGACCAAACTGCCCGCCGACTGGCTGTGGGAGGCGCCGCAGGAGCTTGAAGAATTCAAGGTCTTCCTGTCCCAAATCCGCCGCCTTGTGGGCCGCACCCTGAAGGTCGGCCCCCGCGCCATGGCGGAAATCCGCGCCGAGGTCGAGGATGCCCTCAGCCAGGGCCGGGCCCTGCGCCAGGCGATCAAGGACGACAATCAGGCCCTGAGCGCCGATTCCACCATCATGGCCCCACCGTTCATCGTCGCGGTCGTGGCCCTGCTGAAGCGAATCGCCAGCCACGACAGTGATATTACGTTCGTGCCGTAAGGGGGGATTGAACGAATGAACGTCATACGATCGACGGCATTCCTGGTGGCGGTGGCAGTGGCGGCGATTGTCGCCACTCCAACCATGGCTAAATCATGCGAAGACTTCACGCTGACCATTGACAAAGACGGACGCCCGAAGTTGCAAGCCAATGCAAACTGCAACGTCACAGCCGGAACAGAGATAAAAATCAAATACACGGGCGAGGCGCTCAAATTCCACAATGAAAAATTCGAGCAGCTTATCCCCCCCCCGCCAACGCAAGGCAAAGAAGAATATCTAAAATCCCTTCCCGAGCCATTTAAAAAAATAATTACCACGGCCGAGACGAGCAATATCACACCTTGGGGAACCCTTGAAGGCGGAGAGCCCCTGTATTCCAGTGCATCCGCCGCCCCGGAAGGGCAAGTTTACCGTGTGAACGCAGGCCGCCTGGAAAGGCAGAGTAACGGGACCGATGCCCCCTTTTGGGCATCTCTCCGGGTGATGGATGGTGTCATCGTCGGCGTGACGGTGCTGTTCCTGGTCGGCCTGCTTGCCCTGCACCGCTGCGCGCAACGGGTTGCCGCTCTGGAAAGCGATGTTCAGGGCATCAAGAACGATGTTCAGGGCATCGGCAATCCCCCCCCCTTGTCTTCTCCGCCATGGGCTGAGGCCTTGGTGACCAATGCGGCGGAGATGGCGGCAGCACTCGGGGCCATTGACACCTCTCTCGAGATTTTATCGAAACAGAATGATGATGCGCCCCCTCCTCGGCGCAATGACAGTGCCGAAAACGCCACGCAGCCCGGCCAACATCCCAGCACAGCCAAGACGCCCCAGCCTTCACCCCCGCTGCGCAGCTGGGAAGAAGAATGGGCCATCATCCAGGTCGATTACGAAGACGCCATCTTTCCCGACAGCCGCACCCGCGAGGATTTCCTGAAGCGGTACCAACCGGTTGCTCTGGAGGCAGGGTATTCTCATCCCTTAAAATGCGCGAATCCCGATCCCCGTCAGGCGTGGCTGTGGGGCTTCCCCATGGAAAATGGCGGGTGGCTGGTGACCCTGGGCCCCCTGGGAATCCGGGACATCAGCAAAGGCGTCGTCAGCAACTATTCCTACATTTTCAATATACCGTCCAATTCTGGAAAAATGATTCAGCCTGCCCGGCTGAAACCCGATTTCACCTTGGACAACAGAGGCACATTCCAGTGACATCCTGGCGGCCATTCCTGTTGGCGCTGTGGGTCCTGGCCGCCGCCCCGGCATGGGCGGAGTCAAAGGACCCGCCATGTATGGGGCTAGAGGTCAAGAGCGGCACTCTATCGATTGATCCGGGGGAACAACCAGGCGCGGACGCCATCATCGTGGCCCGGGGCAAGAATTGCCCCGAGGCGACGTGGTCCGTTACCCGCCGCTTCTGGCCGTTGGACCGCATCGACCTGCTGCGCCTTTTGATCGAATGCACCGCCTTACTCGGCATCGGTATGACCGTTCGGCGGATCGCCCCCCATCTCCGCCTCTCGAAAAGTAAGCAGCCCTCATCCCTGCCCCCCCCGGACGACCTGCCGGAGTTGGAGGTGCCGTCACAGACGCCTCCCGGCGACGACGCCACGTCATCCAGTGCTCCGCCCCCCGAACCATCGCCCGAGGAACCTTCGGAAGATGTGTCATTCACCACCTTCTTTAAGCTCTATCCGAAGGCGCTGGAATACCCGGCCGAACGACCAGAATTGGTGCGGCGTTTCAAGTTGGTTTCGTTGAGGGCCAGCCGTTTCGCCATCCCCCAACGCAGCAGCGAAAATTTGGACGGCCCGCAAGATGCCGATTTGTGGGGGTTCAGAGAGGGGCCGCTGCTCGTGGTGGTTCCCGGACCGGCTCTCTACCGCCGCCGCACCCGGCTTTCCTATGAAGACTGCGCAGAAGCACGCTTCTTTCTGAGCGAATACTTCGACATCGTCCCCTCGGATTCATTCGCGGTCAAAACCCCGGCCCTGCTGACGGCGGCTTCCCCCGTCGCGGAATACCGCTGCCGTCAAAAGGGCCTGATCCACTGGAGCTAACAGGCCGGGGAAAGACCCGCATTAGATTCTGGACTCATAAGCCCGGATCCATAGGCGAGCAGACGGCAGCCAGGAAGTTTCTAGAGCACTTTCCGCTCGCCCGGAATCGGTTGGGGATTCCCATGGGGCATCAAATCTGATTCAAGATACAGGCTGGAGACGGAGGCCAGCCTGTATGCCGAAACCTCTTTCCCAGGACCTACGCGAGCGGTTGATTGCGGCCGTCGAGGGCGGCCAATCTCGGCGATCCGCCGCAAGTCGATTTGATGTGGCAGCTTCTACGTCTATCAAGTGGCTGGACCAGTGGCAGCGCGAAGGCCGCGTGTCAGCGAAGCCCGTCGGGGGTGACCGGCACTCGCACCGGATGGAAGCCTACGCCACGGAAATCCTAGCATTGGTCGCCAAGACGCCGGACATCACGTTGGCGGAAATCGCGGCCTATCTTGAGGCGGAGTTCGGTGTTCAGGCTGCCCAGAGCACGGTCTGGCGCCTGCTGGACCGCCACGGCATGACCTTCAAAAAAAACAGCGCACGCAAGCGAGCAGCAACGGCCTGACGTTCTGCGAGGGCGCTGGGGCAAGCCCCGCCACATCATCCTCAACGCCGAGGGCGTCACCTTCTGCAAGGCGCTGGTGGCCGGTCGCGCCCTGGACGAACCCCTACTGCAACGCTCGGACAGCACCCGCTGGGCGCGCGACCTCCAGTTCCGGGGTTATAAGGACGCGGTGAAGCGGGCCAAGATCGATCCCTCCTTCACCTTCCACGAGCTGCGCCACACCTGGACCAGCCTGACCATCATGACCGGGGCGCCGCTGATGGTGGTCGCCCAGAACCTCGGCCACCGCGATACCCGCATGGTTGAACGCCATTATGGCCACCTGGCGGAGAGCTACGTTCCCGAGATGATCCGCAAGACGGCTCCCAGCTTCGGCATCGCGGCGGGCGGAAACGTGGTGGCGATGGCCTGAGGGTGGCGGCAATGGGAGGGGGCTTGTCCCGAGACCCGCATCGTATTACATATAAAATGCTAACGTATTACGGAACTGATCATGGCTCTGCCGGTCCAATCCATTCGCGCCATCCCCGAGCACCGGGAGGTGTTGCAAGCGGTCGCCGACCTTCTGCGCCAGGGGCGAGAGCAGGAGGTGCGGCACCTGCTTGAAGATGCGTCGGCGCGTTCCGTTGGCCCGTTCCGCGACGAGGCGGCGGCATTAGCCTTCCTGCGTGACCGACTGGTCGCCAGCCTGCGCCCCCGAATGGTTTGGCTGTTCGGGAGCCGTGCTCGGGGCGACGGACGGCCCGACAGCGACTTCGACCTGCTGGTGGTGCTGCCCGATGGCTTGCCGGAAGCATCCTATGGCCACAAGGCGGTCGCCGCGCCGCTGGTGGCCTGCGGCTTACCCTTCGATGTAGTGCCGTGCACCTGGAGCGATTTCACTATCGACCGCGAGGTGGGCGGAAGCCTGGTCAATCGCGCCGTCAACGAAGGGCGCTTGCTGTACCAGGATCGAACCCTGCGTCGGGGGACGGCGATATGAACGGCCACGTCACCAGTTACATCGCTCTCGCCAAAGAAGACCTCGCCGTCGCCAGAAAGCTGATGCCCGATCACCCTCGCCACGCCGCATTCAACATCGAGCAGGCCGCCGAGAAATTGCTGAAGGCGGTGCTGACGGTGGAAGGCATTCGCTTTCCCACCAGTCATCACCAGTTGGGGGCGCTGGCCGCGCTGCTGCCCGAAGATCACCTGTGGCGCGCCGACCTGATGGCCTTCGACGACTTCACCTCATATGCCACGGCGGTGCGCTACCCCAAGCCGGGCGGCGGAATGCCGAGTGAACCGGAGGATGCCGAGCTTCAGGCCGGATGGGCCGAAGTCTCCGCCCTGGTGGGGGAGATCGAGGATTGGTGCCGGGAGAAATAACGGCAAGGGTGGACACCTTTCCGATCAGAACGCGTTCATCATGCCCATAGAGATTGCGGGCCAGGGCCGCTCATAGATCACCACTCCCTCGGTCAGTATGGTGTGGGCGAACGAGCCGATAGCCCGCCCCCGTTCCCTCAGCACACTTTCCCGGCACGGCAGGATATCGACCGGCTCGTGATAGCCCTCCCGGGCGGAATGGATCACTTTGGCCGACATCATTTCCGGCGGTGCGTCGTCGTCCAGTTCCACAACGAGGTCGATGTCGCTGTCCTCGCGGGCGTCGCCGCGCGCCCGACTGCCGAAAAGAATGACTCGGCGGGGACGGAACACCGACACCACCTGATTCAGCAATTCATCCGGAACCGGACTGCCCGTCGCCATCACGCCCTCGATCCTGCCCGGTGCGATGTGGCAAAGCGGCCAGCCGCGGCAAAGCCCAGGAGGTGCTGGCGGTATTCGCTGCTGCGCCCCAGGCTGTCCCGACGGCCGATGTCGTGGCCAAGCCGCAGCGTCGTCCGAGCATGATGAGTTATTGGCAGGAGGTGGAACCGGCCAATGACGATTGGCCGCTGGTCGCCCCCGCCCAGCCCACAGCGGTGCACAAGGCTGCTGGCGGTATCGTCTCCTTTTTTAGCGGCTGCGGCATGCTTGACCTGGGCTTCGAGATGTCGGGCTACCGCACCCACCTGGCTTGCGAGGTCTACCGGCCGTTTGCCGCCGCCTACACCTACGCCCTGCGCCAGATGGGCTTGCAGATGCCGGTCCATGGCGTCGCCCAGACGAGCATCGACGAATTCTTGGAGGGGAGCGCCCGTGCGGATGAGCTGCGCGCCATTATGGCCCAGGCACGCGCCCAGAATGGCACCGTTGGCTTTATCGGCGGCCCACCGTGCCCAGACTTTTCCATCGCAGGGAAACAGGCCGGTCAGCACGGCGCTCACGGCCGTCTCAGCCAGTCCTACGTCGACCTGATCTGCGAGCAGCAGCCGGATTGGTTCCTTTTCGAGAACGTGAAGGGACTCGTGTCGACTGCCGCGCACCGGGCCTACTTTGACCGCCTGAAAGCACAGCTCCGGGCGACCGGGTATCATCTCACCGAGCGGCTGGCCAACGCGGTTGAGTATGGCACCCCGCAATTCCGCGAGCGCATTTTTCTGGTCGGCTTCCGAGAAGATAGCTTCCAGCAAGCATCTATCTTGACGGAAGACTTCCCCTGGAACCGACACGCCGTCTGGCCCGGCCGGGCCGCCCTGGATCTGGCTTGGCCGGGTGCCGAAGAGTTCGGCGTCGTTAACCGGCCGTGGCCTGCCGACTTGCCGCCTGCCGCCCGGGAGCTGACCGTGCAGCATTGGTTCGAGAGCAACGACGTCGACCACCATTCCGATGCCCGCGGCCTGGCGCCAAAGTCGGCCCGCCTCGCGACCGTGGCTGAAGGCGACGACGGCGGGAAGTCGTTCAAACGCCTCCACAGGCATCGCCCGTCGTCGACCGCCTGCTACGGCAAAAACGAGGTGCACCTGCACCCGTGGCTTCCGCGGCGCCTGGGCGCTGGGTGGTGACCTATGATGCCATAGCCGACCTGCAGCTGTTCAAGAACAACAACGTCAGCATCATCCGCTTCCTGACCAAGCCCGGCGGCGAACACAACCTCATCGTATCGACCCGCCATCATGGGATGATGCTGCTCACCAAGCTTGCAGAAGAGATCGGGACCATCCTAGGCACGGGCGGCAAGGAGGCCGCTGACCTGGCCAAGATTTGCGTCGATGAGGCTGCAAAGATTTCCGGCCGAGTTGTGCTGCGAGCTGCCCGCCTGGAAAACAATGCCCTGGAACTCCTGGGGTTGGTCCTGAGCAAGCAGGTCATTGTCGACTCGCTGCCGGAAGGGGTGACGCCGGTGGCTTGGCTGTTGCTGGATGACTACGCGGATTGGCTCGGCCACAGGGGCCAGAAGGCCGACATCCTGGTGTTCTGCCTGGGTGAAGAGGATGGCATCCCGACGCTCGACCTGATCGTGGTCGAGAGCAAGTTCGTGGGAATGGCCGCTGAAACTGCTTGTATGGCGGAATCCATGGCGCAGATGCGATCACGCAGGCCCACGCCAAGATGAAGCGCAAGAAGACCGCGTGACCCGCAGGTGGCGGGGTGAAAGCCCCGCCATCAAATCTCGAAATTCCAAATCAGAAGCTCCTCTGCCCGTCGATGCACGAGGCTATGCTGCACGGAGAGCCGTTTCACGGAGATGCGCTTGGTGCTACCCGTGCGCAGCTTGTCGATGAACACCATCTCCGTTGTCTGCGACAGCATCAGGGTCGTCACCCACCTGACACCACGTCGATCAAGGCGCACCATCTGGTCAGCCAGTTCATCAAAATCGTTCCGATCCCACGGCTTTCCCCAGTAGATGGCTCGGTTGGTTCCCGCACCATGCTCATACGGCGAGTCGAAGTAAAAGCTGGTGTCATTATCGGCACGGGTGAGGACATCACGGTAATCCAACGCGGTGATGTGCATCCCGTCCGCCACCTTTCCCCAATAGGGCAATGCGTCAATCACACGATCATTGATGCGACGTGAACCCACGCCCGTGGTACCGCATTCGACGGTCATGCCCGAATAGCCCAAGCGGTTGCAGATGAAGAACGCGCTGGCTCGCTGCATGGGATCGAGTTGATCCGTCCGCAATTCAGGCAAAATGCCCTCGAAAAACTGGATGGCATCCTCAAACGTCGCGAATCGACGCCACAACCTTAGAACGCGCCGATGAAGCTCGACTGGATAGTCGCGCAGGATCGTGAAAAAGTCGGTGATGCAGGGGTCATGGTCGTTTATCCAGACACGGCTCCACGGACACCGACGCCGCATTGACAGGGCGACGGATGCGCCACCCGCGAAGGGTTCGATGTAATTGGTTACGACCCCCAACAGCCACATCACCATGCGGGCCATCTCGGATTTACCGCCAGGGTAGCGCAACGGTGATCGGCTGTTGGAGGGAGGCACGTACATTTCTCAAGCCTTCCGAGCGATATCAGTCGCTTTGTAGGTCTTCGCCAGTTTCTCCATGGCGCAGCGGAAAGCCGTCTCGCCAATGTCCAGCGCATCAACGATCACGACCCGTTCGGGATGCTCTTGATCAATGCGAACCAGGGCGGCGCTGTACTGTCCCGCAATGAGCGGAAAAGCCCGTTTCACCCGCACCTTTCCAGCGGGCTTGGCTTTAGCGATAAGTTCACCCGCGCGCCCGTGAACAGCAGCAGGCGCACCACATCCGCCGAATCCTGCGCCGGGCTGGCGTTGATGTCAGCCATGACGCGGGCGATTTCCTCCAGGCTCAGATAGCGGCGCCGGGGCTGTTCACTGTGGCGGGGGAAGCGGAAGGCCGGGTTTTCGGTGATGCAGCCCAGCTCGATGGCAAAGGACAGGATGGCCGACAGCAGCGACACCATGCGGTTGGCGGTGATCGGGCCGCCGTTGTCGCTGATCCGGCGATGCAGGGTACGCACATCCTCGCGCGAGACATCGGCAACGGCCATGCCGCCCAGATGGGGGCGAATGTAGCGTTCGATCTGGCCGGTGTGCAGCTTGACCGTCGAGGCGCGTTTGCGCCGGGGCATCTCGTCGGTGATGTACTGATCCAGCAGCACCGACATGCGCATACGGGCGCGGGTTTCCTTGCGCTCCGTCACCGGATCGCCGCCCAGATCAACCTCGGCCAGTTTGGCACGGGCGGCGGTGCGGGCTTGGTCAGCGGTCAGGCGGTCGCAGCGGCCCAGCACCAAACGGCGTTGGCGCCCGTCGCGGGTGCGGTAGTTGATGATCCAGCTTTTGACGCCCTGCGCCGTCACCACCACGCCGAACCCGGCTTGGTCGGCATCCCAGACGATGATCTTGCCGGTGGACGGCGGGGCGATCTTGTCCACGGCGCTCTTGGTCAGCTTGGCCCGCAGACCGGCGACCTTCTTCCCGATACCCTTCTCCATAGCCCTATCTCCCGCCTGCGGATGACGGGCTGGGTCAGCTCCGGGTCATCTACAGGTCATCAAACCATAGGCAGAAACAGGCATAACGCGGCACCGCCGGGCATCGCCAGTTTCGGTTAAGGTATTGATTTCGAAGGAGAAGAGAGTGGAGCGGGTGAAGGGAATCGAACCCTCGTCGTAAGCTTGGGAAGCTCCCTTCACCCGCCGATAACCATATGATTTAACATGGATTTTCCTCATCCGGAAATTCCATGTAACCGCTGCTGTAACCCAAACGCCGCAACCGCACTCACTTGTGCGCCTTCACGTACGCCTTCAACACCGCGTTCATTCGCGAAAGATACCCTGGCCCCTGCGCCTTAAACCACTCAACAATTTCGCTGTCTAAACGAATTGAAACAGGGATTTTCCGGTCAGGGACAAACCACTCACACTTCTCAAACCAGCCTTCATCAAGAGAAGAAGCTGGCGCCTGCTCCTCGGGCTTCCCGAGTTCCGAACTATTCGTGTTTTTCCCCCTCCCACTTTGCCTTGTAGGCGTCGTACAAACGTTTTTCATGGCAGTTTGCCTTAAGGGCCTTGAGCGGACGGGAACGCCCCTTAGCCTTAGTAAAATACACCACCACCAGCACACCGGCGATTGGACCAATCGCCTTGAACTGGGGTTGGCTATGCGGTCGAGCGGTCTTCCCTATTGCACAGGGCCCATCGAAAAGATCCTCGACATCATAGGCGTCAATCAGACGCCGGATAGCTTTGCTGATGTTGGAGTTGTCGTCATCGTCGCCGTCCATTCGCGGCCCCCTTCTGCGGTGGTTCGAAAAACCGCAGCCTTGGCACCACCTTCACCAAAGCTGCGTAATCCATGAACGCCAGAGCCATTCCAGCCATCGATCAAGGATAGAAATAGAACGGACATGATAGCCCTCCAAAAATGTTAATTTACGACACCAACGTATATACATTTGAATGCCGCCGCAGGCAAGCAAAAAGCAGCAACCACCCTTTAGGCATGGTCACCTCGGTCGCATCAGTTTTTGGATCAGTTAGTTTGCCGTTTCGCGTAGAGGGCCGCACCGCCACGGCTGGCGAAGCTGGCTATCTACCGCCGCCGCGACTGGTGCCAAACGCGAACGATCCGCACTTTTCCCGCCGAAACGTCCACATCATAGATAAGGAGGTAACGGCGGAACTGAGGCACCACCCACTCGCGCGTGCCGCCACCGCCGACATGGCCCTTCAGAGGGAATGCCGCCAAGCTATTCGCGGCCGTGATAATGGCCTCGGCTAGCATTCGACCCGCAGCCGGATTATCGGTCGCGACATAAGAATGGATTTGCTGAAGGTCTGCTTCGGCAGAGGCCGCCCAAGTCACTTCCACGTTGAGGGCGGCGACAGTTCGTTAGGCGTTCCCCACGAACGGAGCCACTTCACCATATCCTCATGCCGAATAACGCGGCCAGCAGCCACGTCGGCACGCCCTTCCGCGATAGCGCGCAATTTAGCCTCGCGCTCCCCGTCGGTCGGGATCAGATCGGTTTCGGGCATGGGTATCGCAGTCATGGGCCTATGATACCAGCAGATAGGGTCGGCTGGCAGCATTTTCCAGGTAGAGAGCATGCAGCCAGATCAGACGGTGGGGCCGGACGGCAAGATGGCACAAACCAGACCATCCACTCGCTCGATCATCCCCAGCGCCACCAAACGCTCAAAGGCGGCGTTTGCATCTGCTGGGGCGTATTCGAACATATCCTCCACTGGCTCGCAGAAGATTTCCACCAGGGCGGCTTCACGGATCGGCAACAGCCGTCCACCTTCGCCAGGAGACCAAGTGAAAGTATGTTCGAACAGGAGGTCAATGATAAACCCCGCATACTCGTCGTCTGGATGCTCCCTATGAAATGGAATAGCGTATGCTTGGCGCAGGCGCTCATACGCGATATCCGCCGACTTCCTGCCGCTAGCCTCGCGAACCTGCGAAGCCCGCACAGCACGTTCCCGCTCGATAACGGCCTTACGCTTTGATTTCGACTTGGGCATTCAACACCTAATTAATAAGAGAAAGGGCGGCGAGACGGGGCGAATTTGCGGGAATGGGTCATAAGCCACACCCCAATCACAAAGAGAACAGCGCCAATGGCGCCAGACCATATCGCCGCCAGGGCCTGTTTCGACACCAACCCACTCTCGGCAACGAGCGACAGGACCGCAAGGCAGCCAAAGCCGATTAACGCCCCATAAAATACCCCTAAAGAAGGCGCTCGCCGCTAGGCAGAGGGTGAGGAAGTTTCTTCCTCACCCTTGCAGGAAAGCCTGTTCGTTGTCGCCCGCGTCAAGGGGGCCGAGGCTCGCTACGCTGCGCCCGCACCACCCCCCCTTGACCCGATCATTGAAGCCTGCGCTCCGATGTCGCGCCCGCATCAGTACAGGCGTGGATGGCGCAATTCCCACCGCTTCAAGAAAGGCTTAAGCATCTCTTTGTCGCTATCGGACACAGGATTCCAATTCGGGGCGCCATTCCGGATAAACACCTCAGAAGCATCGTAATCAACACCATCTCGGATGCGGTGTTGATAGACCTCAAATAAGCGGAAGTCGCCCAATTTAGATTGCATAAGCTTTTCAGCGACGATTGGAGCGATGATTTCCGCCGCGTTTGTCACAGATGTTCCACAGTGCCCATCAATCTCGACAACAACAGCTATCTTTTCCTTCTGATCATAGGCAACCCCGCATGCGCCAGTGCTACGATGAAGCCCAGGGTAATTGATAATAACCTTTTCCATGGCGGTTCCTACAGATTGAGTTCTCGGAACATTTAAGCACATCTCTAAGCTCTATTCACACCTAACGTCGGCAATTTTGTCCCGGTGCTGGACACGGTAGAGGCACGGCCCGACACCCATGTGAGCCCCCTACGTCAGAACTGCCGTGTGCCGTAGATGAACGCCCACGCCGCCATGGCCCCTAAGAGCACGATGATCACCGCGTCCAGACTGCCGAGATTGACGGACATGGGCGTCCCCCTGCGATCAAGTAGCCGATCAGACCTTGTTGACGGCGCGCTTAACCAGATCGATGGCCTTGTAGGCCAGGACGATACCGACCACCGCAACGCCGATGGTGGTGACATTCGTGCTGACCGTGGTGAAATTCACGGCCGCAAACATATCGTCCACGGGGCCGGTGGCGAACGCGGGGGCGGAAACGAGGACGCCAGCGAACGCCGCGATACCAAAACGAATGCTCTTCATGTCAGGAACTCCCCTGATGTTACGAAGCGTGGACTAGGCCATCCGCACCACGCGAACGACCGCTGAAACAGCCATCCCGAGCATCCACAAACCCAGGATGGACCCCAGGCCCCACGCCCACAGACCGGCAACGTCATCTGCCGTTAGTTGACCTGTGGCCGAGGAGGAGGGTTGGTAGACAAGCTGGCCCGTCATTTCGTCGGTCGCCCAAGTCGCGTTGGGATCGACTGCGACAGCTACCCACTGCCCACACTTGCCGCCCGTCGAGGTCGTCACCGACCCGAGGTAAGGTGTCGCGCAGTAGTAGAGTTTGGCTGGCGGGTTTAGCTCGTCGTAAGCCACGGCAATCAGCCCGCCGCCGAGACCTTTTCACGCACGGGCTTGAGCGCGCCGGGAGCCGTCGAGACGAACAGATCGGATGCCGCGAACTTGGCGCCTTCCAGTTCGTACGTGGACAGCTTGCCCTTGGAATTGACGTAGACATTCACGGGCACGATCACGTTCTTGCCGATGGCGGCCCGGAAATCGTCACCATGCTTGGTGACGAGGGTGGTCAGTTCGAACTTGGTGCCACCCTCAGTCTCGCGAGCGCTTTCGATCTGAACCTGATCGTAGCCATCGGAGACTTGGCCGGTGGTGCGATCCACGCGGGCCGGATTGTTGACGACGGTCTTAACGACCCCGGAAATGCAGTACATGGCAGAAACTCCGTTGAAGCCACATCAGTTGATCGAGCGAAAAAGCCATTTATCAGAATGGAATGTCACACCCACCATCGGCAGCATCAACGCCAAAGAAATTTAAATCGTCATCATTTATAAAATATCCTTCAGGCCATTCCTGTTCATTCCAACTAATTCCTTTACGCTCCATCTCTAGCCAAGCGTCTAAATTTCTCAGCTTCCACCAGAGAGATTTATTCTCTGGTCCCACACTGGCCGCCCGCTGAATAGCTCCCTCAACATCCAGAACCAAACACAGTTCGCTATACGAAAGCGGGCGATACACGATCACGCCGCTTTCACGATCCACGACTGACCCATCAGGAAGAACGCGAACGCCCTGGGAGCTATTTTTCTCAGGACAGTTTTCGTTGTGGTGTGAACGATAAGAACCGGCTCCGGCTCCGGCTTCGCCGTCGCCGGGGCCGCAAGCGTCCAGCCCCGGCAGGCACCCCCCGCGCAGAGCGCGGGTGCCCCCCTGCCGGGTTTCTGGCCGCACGCGGGCCGCGATTGCAAGCGCCTGGAGCGGATCAGGCGAACCCGCAGCTTCCCACCGGCTCCGCGCCTTTTCCTGGATTTGCTGGATACGCCACAGCCCGAGGCACCCGGATTCAGTGCGGGGCGAGGCCGTGAAATTTTCAACGTAGATGATTTCTTCTGCCCAGGGCGAAAAGCGCGGCTGAGGCATTGTCACGGCGATCACCCGATTCTCGACGATCAACGGCGGGTCCGAACGTTTTTCCTCTTTTTCCCCGCTCTCATCGTTGTCGGCCTTCTTCCTCTCCGATTTCCTGACCTGCTGAAGGATCGGCGAACCATCATCCGTGGCAATAAACGCGACCTTCTTGCCATCCAGATCCAGATCGCGCCGAAAACTCTGCAAGCCCCCCATCGACTGCACCAGGTGCAGGCGATGCATTTGATGGAACAACCAGACGAGCGGATGCTCCTTGCCTTCGGCCGCCCACTCACGAAGCCGCACGATACCGTCACTCACCGCCTTGTCCGCGTATCCCCAACATTCTTCTGCACGAACAGCACGACCTTCCACATCGGAACGCTTCGCCGCGATCTTGCAGGCCATCGCCTCAATGAGCGCAGCCTTGGGCACCTCGCGATCCGCCCACCCGCGCACATGGCAAGACATATCAGCCAATAGCGACAGATCGTCGCCCTTAGCAAAATACTTAACGATTTCGGACGCATCGTGGACGATGCCATTATCCTTCCAGCGAGCGCCGAACCGGGACCAACTTCCGGTGAGGAAAGCCCTCCAGCGATCCTTAGGGATGGGGGCATCAAGCCAATAAATAACGTTGGCATGAGGGTGAAACGACAGCCCTTCGTTAACCGTCATTTCGCCAAAGCGCCCCGCCACATTGATGCCGAACTCATCGCGCGCCCAAGCGGCCCACTTCGATATCCGCCGCTGACCGGCCTGGATAGTCTCCCGCAATGGCCCGTACAGATCGACATTGGCGCCGAACGTCACCACGCCATAGCGCACGGGCCGCCCGACGACATGCATCATCCAGTACTGAAGATCGCGAAGAACGCTCCGGCGATTGCGCGAAGCAACCAGCGGCAAAATATTGATGTTGCGGAAACCTTCCGCCCAATCCATGCCGCCAGTCGATGCGCCAAGGGCCGTGACCACCCGATCAAGCCGCGCCGGGATGCCGAACCGCTCAAGGATATCGGCATATCGATCCGTCTGAACGCGGAGCAAATCGCGCCGCTCGCCATTCTCAGCCCAGCGTTCAGCCTCCATCGCCAGCTTGTAATTCTGCTCCACCGCTTGGACATGCGTAAGCACCGCCGGGGCGACGCTCGACGGTGAAGTTCCTCTCTGATTTTGCGGAAATTTCAGTGCAAGGCTTACGCCGCCCCGCACTCAGCCCCCCTATTTTTGCGTTGGAACCCCCGTTCCCACGCCTCCTTACGCTTTTCCTGCCAGTAAGGATTTTCTGCCGGGGACCGCTCCTGGCACGCAGCCAAGTACCCCTTTGCTGCGGCCTTTTCAGTGGTCGACATCAACGGCAACGGCTGCTGATACGACCCATCTTTGCGACGACGAGCCAAAATCAGCGCTCCCCTTCAGCAGTCGAATTGACTTGGTGCTGAGCAAACCACGCCCGGACAACGCAAGGATCGTAGTAAACGCGCTTGCGCAATTTGATGAAGGGAGGGCCACCGCCACGACAGCGTTCATGAGCCGCAGCCTGCACGGAACAACCACGCCAATCGGCGTATTCAGCCGCACTCCAGAGGCGCTCTGCAGCCGACGCCGCAATCTCACCCTTCGAACGCCTTGGCCCCGAAACTAACAGTTCACGCGCCATCCAGCACACTCCACATTTGATGTGTGCGACAATGAATGATGCGGAATTATAGATCAGTCAAGAGTATTGATTTCTACCTATAAGTAATCATGAAGTATTGATTTCATACTTTCATGATTTCATTCACGGGAAATCATTGCCTGAAGGCGACGCAACTCATTGTGAAATCTTGGAAATTTTTTCCGTTGCAGCCCGCAAAGCATCATCCATGAGATGGGCATAGCGACTTGTAGTTTTCGCCTGGGTATGGCCGAGCAACGCTCCCACGACCGGTAAGCTCTCCCCAGCCGACACCAGCAAGCTTGCGAACGTATGACGCAGATCATGGATGCGAGCGCCTTTGATCTTGGCCCGCTTGCAGATCGCCGCCCAGAACGTGCGGATGGTCGTCATGTGTCCATCGGCCCCCTCGCCAGGGAACACCCATGGATTGCCCTTCTTGGCCGAGCGGTCCAAGGTTCTGACCTTCCCATCGCCAGCCTTCTTCCCCGCTGGAATGCGCTTTTTGAGGACCGTCACGGCGGGCGCCGATAGCGGAACCCTGTGGGTCTTGTTCTGCTTGGTGGTCGAGGCGGGTTTCGTCCAAACCCCAACAGCCAGGTCAAGCTGCTCCCAACGCATCGCCAGGACTTCACCCACGCGGGCGCCGGTCAGGAGGAGGAGCCGCACCACGTCGGCGGAATCCTGCGCGGGGCTTTCCTCCAACGCCTTTCCAAGCGCTTTCAACTCATCGGGCGTGAGATAGCGTTCCCGCCCTTCCTCGGAATTTCGATGCGACTGGAGGGCCGGATTACGCTCCAGCAATTCCCAGCGCACCGCCGTTGAGAGGATGGCCGAGCAAACCGACACCGCCCGATTGGCCGCCACCGGGAATTTCTCGGACACCGCATGGTGCATGTCCTCGATGTCCTTGCGCCCGATCTCCGACAGGCGCTTGTCGCCCAGGTGCGGCTTGATGTGATTTTTGATCAGCAGGCGACGATGTTTCTCGGTCCCGGCACGGTTGCGCTTCGCCACCACCTCATCAAGCCAGCGATCCGCGAAATCGCCAAAGGTGGGGTCTGTGTCGGGCTTGACCTCTCGGGCCTCCCTACGTTCCTGCGCGGGGTCCTGGCCCAGCTCGGCGGCACCGATGATCTTCCTCGCCTCGACGCGCGCCCGGTCGAGAGCCAGTTTGTTACAACGACCAATGACAATACGCCGCTGTTTCCCGCCGCGAACACGGCATTGGACGATCCAGGCTTTGCCGCCCTGCTTGGTTACACGAACGCCAAAGCCAGGGATTTCGGCATCCCAGAGGAACGCCTGCCCGGTTTCGGGTGGCGAAAAATCATCGACCAGACGCTTGGTGAGGCGAACGCGAGCCATAGCGCATCCCCGTTGTAACCGCCGTTGTAAGCTATCATCCGGCATTTACGGGCACAATGCGGCATCCCCTGGAATGATCCGGAGAGCTGTAACTGGCTGATTTCCTTAGGAAAGGCTTGGAGCGGGTGAAGGGAATCGAACCCTCGTCGTAAGCTTGGGAAGCTTCTGCTCTACCATTGAGCTACACCCGCGCGCCGTGAGGATTGTTATAGGCGGCGATGACGAAAGGTGCAAGAGGGCGGGTGCGTTTGCATCCGGCCTCTTGCGTTATCGGGTCACTTGGTGCCGGGGACGCCCGAGGTGGTGGAGTGTTCGAAGTGGAGGGCTTCGCCGGGATGGGCCACTTCATGGGCGGTGTGGGCGGCGCGGGCGGCTTCGGCGAAACCGGCCAGGATCAGCTTGAGCTTGCCGGGATAGGTGCAGATATCACCGGCCGCCAGGATGCCGGGGGCGGAGGTCGCCATGATGGCGGGATCGACGGTGATCAGGTTGCGGTCCATGCCCAGGCCCCACTCGGCGATAGGGCCCAGTTCGGTGGCGAGGCCGAAGAACGGCAGCAAGGCATCGGCGTCCAGGCGACGGGTCTGGCCGTCCAGGGTGGCGACCACCACCGCCGACAGTTTGCCGCCCTCGCCTTCCAGGCTGTGCAATTGATAGGGCACCACCAACTCGATGGTTCCGGCATCGGCCAGCGCCTTGAGCCGCGCCTCGGATTCCGGGGCGGCGCGGAATTTGGGGCGGCGGTGCACCACCATGATCTTTTCCGCCACCTCGGCCAGCGAGATGGCCCAATCCACCGCCGAATCGCCGCCGCCCGCGATAACCACGCGCTTGCCGCGGTAATCCTCGCGCCGGGTGACGAAATAGGCGACACCAGCGCCGGGGCCCTTGCCTTCATAGGCTTCGATACCATCCAGCGGCGGGCGGTTGGGGCCGAAGGCACCACCACCGGCGGCGACGATCACCGCCTTGGCGGTGATGATGGTGCCATCAGACAGGGTGCAGCGCCACGCCTCGCCCACACGCTCCAGACCAATCATCTGGCGGCCCAGGTGATAGGTGGGGGCAAAAGGCGCCGCCTGTTCCTTCAGGCGCTCGATCAGATCGGCGGCCAGGATCGACGGATGGCCGGGCACGTCGTAGATGGGCTTTTCCGGGTACAGCGCGGCGCATTGGCCGCCGACCGCGTCCAGGGCATCGACCACATGGCAGTTCAGCTTGACCATGCCGCATTCGAACACGGCGAACAGGCCCACCGGACCAGCCCCCACCACAACAACGTCGGTTTCGTAGTTCATCGTCTTTCTCGCAGCTTGGCTTACCAGCGGAAGGTGGGAATGGCGGCCAGGGGGCGTTCGCCGTGACGGGCAACCACTTGGCGCAGGATGTCGGCATCGGCGACCTCGCCGGGGCGGATGCCCAGTTCGGCGGCGTGGATGCCCTGGGTGACGAACACCGCGCGCAAATTAGCGCCGTTGGCGCCCTTGACGTCGGTGTGCAGGGCGTCGCCCACCGCCAGCACGCGGTTGCGGGGCAGGCCCAGCATTTCCAGCGCGTTGTCGTAGATGGCCGGGTCGGGCTTGCCGCGCATGGAGACCACGCCGCCCATTTCGGCATAGCGCGCCGCCAGCGCCCCGGCGCACACCACCGGCTGGCCCTGACGGATCACCACATGGTCAGGATTGGCGCAGATCATGGGCAGGTTGCGGGCCAGACCGGCCCGCATCTTGGGCACGTAATCCTCGACCGTCTCGTTCAAATCCCACGGGCCGGTATTAAGGATGAAATCGGCGTGGTCAATATCCACCGCCACCAGATCCAGCCCGGCGAAGACGTTTTCGTCGCGTTCCGGCCCCATGTGATAGATCTGCCGCCCCAGCGCGGCATAGAACGGGTCGGTGCGGCGGGCCAGTTCCATGTGCACCGCCTCGCCCGAGGACAGCACATGGTCATACAGGTCGCGGCCGATGCCCATGCGGGCCAGTTGCTCGACCAGGGCGTCAGCGCGGCGCGGCGCGTTGGACAGCAGCAGGGTCTGCTTGCCCGCCGCCCGCAGCGCCGCCAGGGTATCGCGGGCGCCGGGATAGGCCTCGACCCCGTCATGGATGACGCCCCACAAATCCAGGATGAAGCCATCGAAACCGGAAGCGACTTCGGACAAGCCGGCGATCTGACGGATCGGCATCATTTCACCCGATGGTCGGCGCCGACGGCGTCGGCGATGCTGGCGAAGCCGTCGCGCTTCAGCAAGTCGATCAGCTCGCGGTTGATACGGGTGACCAGACCGGTGCCCTGATAGACCAGCGCCGAATAGACCTGCACCAGCGAGGCGCCCGCCTTGATCTTGGCATAGGCGTCGGCGCCGCTGGCGATGCCTCCGACACCGACCAGCGGCAGGCGGCCCTCGGTCAGGGTGTACATGCGGCGCAGCACGGCGGTGGCGGCGTCCAGCAGCGGCGCGCCGGACAGACCGCCGGTTTCCTTGGCATGGGCCGAGCGCAGGCTGTCGGGCCGGGCGATGGTGGTGTTGGAGACGATCAGGCCGTCCAGCGCCCCGCCCAGGGCGACGGCGGCGATGTCCGACAGATCCTCGTCATTGAGATCGGGGGCGATCTTGAGCAGCAGCGGCGGCCGCTTGGCGCCCTCGGTCGCCTTGTCCAGGGCGGCGCGGGTGCGGCCCACCAACCCCTCCAACTGGTCGCGGCCCTGCAACGCGCGCAGGCCGGGGGTGTTGGGCGACGACACGTTGATCACCATGTAATCGGCCAGCGGCCCCAGGCGCGCCGCGCCCTTTTCGTAATCGGCCGCCGCGTCCTCGGTGTCCTTGTTCTTGCCCAGATTGGCGCCGACGATGCCGATGCGGGCTCGGGCCTCCAGCCGGGCGGCCACCGCCTCGACGCCTTCGTTGTTGAAGCCCATGCGGTTGATCACCGCGCGGTCCTCGACCAGACGGAACATGCGCGGCTTGGGGTTGCCCGGCTGCGGCCGCGGCGTCACCGAACCGATCTCGACGAAGCCGAACCCCTGGCGCAGCATGGAATCGGGCACCTCGGCGTTCTTGTCGAACCCGGCGGCCAGACCGACCGGATTGGGGAAACGCAGCCCCCACAGCGCCACTTCCAGCGACGGCGCGGCGACGCGCGGCTGCGGCGGCACCAGGCCGCTTTTCAGCGCCTTGACGGTCAGCCCATGGGCACATTCGGGGTCGAACAGACGGACCAGCGGCCCGGCGAACTTGAAGTAATCGAACACGGAATCAGTCCTCGAGCGGAGGGAAGACGTGGCGACCATCGCCGCCCAGCGGCAGGTCGTGAATTGCGGCGACCGCGCGCAACGACAGCGGGCCGTAAAGATGCGGGAACAACTGGCCGCCGCGCGACGGCTCCCATTTCAGGGCCTCGCCCAGGGCGGCGGCCTCGACCGCCAGCAACAGCAGCCCGTCCTGCGCGGCGCGATGCTTGGCGGCGCTTTCCACCACCTGCGTAGCGGTGGAAAAATGGATGAAGCCGTCGGCGGCATCCTGGGACGAACCCGCATAGGAGCCGACAGCCTGGGCCGCCGCCCATTCGTCGCGGCGGCACATATGGTAGATGATGCGTGTCATGGCGCCGCGACCTTACCGCAAAGCGCCGCTCACGGCCAGGGGTTCGCCCCGATGACCGGTTCGTGCAGGTGCAGCAGGGCGACATAGAGCAGCACGCCGCCCAGCAGGCGCTTCCAGCCCATCTCGCGCAAAGCCAGCAGCGGGTTGCGGCCATAGGCGGTCAGGCGAGACCATTCCTCGGCACCCAGCACCCGGCGGCGCTTGCGCTCCAGCATGGCGGGACCGGCAACGGCCAGCAGCAACAGTGGCGCGAACAGGATCAGCGCCGCCACGTCGCCGTTGGGCAGCACATGGGCGGCGGCCCACAGACCGGCGGCCCACAGGATGGGGTGGCGGGTCAGGCGCAGGATGCCGGGATGGGTTGGATCGTAATCGCGCCCGCCGGGGCCGATGGAAAAGGGATTGGCGGTGCTGAGGCCTGCCACCGCCAGCACGCACACCACCGGCATGGTCAGCGGCGGCACCCAGCGCATCCAGCTTTCCTGCCCCCACAGCGCCACCATGGGGGCGGCACGGAAAGCGGCGATCATCCATGCCAGCAGCAGCAGCGAGACGATGGAATAGGCGATGGTGAAGCCGCGTGGGCCACCCAGCCCGACCTCGGCCCGGCGGCGAAAGCCGGGCCGGTTGGTCAGGCTGTGGCTGGCCAGGAAGACCACCACCGCCAGCACCAGATGGCCGATGCCGCCGGACATATCCTCAAGCCCAGGGATGGGCTTCGGGGATGTCCAGCTTGTGCAGGCGGGCGCAGGCGGTCAGGGTGTTGCGCAGCAGGCAGGCGATGGTCATGGGGCCGACACCGCCGGGCACCGGGGTGATGGCGCCCGCCACCTGCACCGCCTCGGCGAAATTGACGTCGCCCACCAGCTTGGTCTTGCCCGGCTCGGCGCCCGGCACGCGGTTGATACCCACATCGATGACGGTGGCGCCCGGCTTGATCCAGTCGCCGCGCACCATTTCCGGCTGACCGACGGCGGCGACCACGATGTCGGCGGCGCGCACTTCAGCGGGCAAGTCCTTGGTGCGGGAATGGGCCACGGTCACCGTGCAGCTTTCGCGGATCAGCAGATGGGCCATGGGCTTGCCGACGATGTTGGAACGGCCGATCACCACCGCCTTGAGGCCCGCCAGCTTGCCCAGGGTATCACGCAGCAGCATCATGGAGCCCAGCGGCGTGCACGGGATCAGACCGATGCCGCCCGAGGCCAGCATGCCGACGTTCCACGGGTGGAAGCCGTCCACGTCCTTGTCGGGGCGGATGGCCTCGATCACCTTTTCCGAATTAATGTGCTTGGGCAGCGGCAATTGCACCAGGATGCCGTGCACCGCCGGGTCGTCGTTCAGGCCCTCGATCAGGATCAGCAGATCCTTTTCCGAGGTATCGGCGGGCAGCTTGTGCTCGAACGAATTCATGCCGGATTCCACGGTGCGCTTGTGCTTGTTGCGCACGTAGACCTGGCTGGCCGGGTCCTCGCCCACCAGCACCACCGCCAGACCGGGCACCACATGGTGGCGGTCGCGCAATTCGTGAACGCGCGAGGTGATCTCGTCACGCAGCGTGGCCGAGAAAGCGTTGCCGTCGATCAGCTTTGCCTGGGAGCGGTTAGAATCGGTCATTTTCGACTCGCCATCCATTGTTCAAGGCCAGCCAGGATGTCCCCCGGCTCGCCGGTGATGAAAAGAACCTTGCGCCGGTCGGTGGCGCCCTGAACGATCTCCATCGTCGATTTGGGCAGCCGCCATTCCTTGCTCAACAACTTGATCAGCGCGGCGTTGGCCTTGCCGTCCTCGGGCACCGCCGTCACCGACGCCTTCAGCACCGTGCCGCCATCGGCCTCGGGCGCCAGACCGTCAACACGGTCACGGGACGCCTTGGGCGTCAGCCGGATCTGCACGCGCACGCCACCCGCCACCGCAGCGGCGGCGGCGAAGGCGCTCACAGGGTGACCACCACGCGCAGCAGGTTCTCGACCACCATCTGCACGAACAGGATGATCAGCCACAACGCGATGGGCGACAAATCCACCGGACCGAAATCAGGCAGGATGCGCCGGATCGGCCGCAGCGCGGGCTCGGTCAGCCGCGCCAGCACGTCGCCGATGGTGCGGACGGTGTGGTTATAAGTGTTGATCACGCCAAAGGCTTGCAGCCAGCTGAACACCACGGTGGCCAGCACCACGTACCAGTAAATCTTGAGCGCGATCAGAAGGACCGTGAACAGGGGCACGAGGATGACGCTCATCGGTCAGGAATCCCAGGGTTGTTGCGCGCGCGCCAACCCTACCCACGCCGCGCCCCTTGCGCAAGGGGGCCCGTGCGCAAGGGAGGCCCCCACACCCTTGCCCCGCGTTTTGCGGCGGTGCAGTGTAGCGGGATACCGCCGCCGTACCACCAGGACCAGGAGAACCGGGGATGACCGATCCCGACCGCGAGGACCGCCTGTACCGCATGGTCGAGCGTTTTTACGAATTGGGCCGCCAGGACCCCATCCTGAAACCCATCTTCGAGGCCGCCATTCCCGACTGGCCCGGCCATTTCCGCATCGTCGCCGATTTTTGGTCGCATGCCATCTATGGCACCGGTCGCTACCAGGGCAGCCCGTTCCCCGTACACATGCGCATCGATTTTCCGTTCACGGCGTTCGAGCGCTGGCTGGCGGTGTTTTCCCAGGCAACCAGCGAGATTCTGACCCCCATGGAGGCGGAAATCGCCATGGCCCGCGCCCGCCATATGACGCGGTCGTTCCAGGTGGGATTGTTCCCCTATGACGGCCCCGACGGCACGCCGTCGCGGCGGCCACCAAACCATGCTTGACAGGGGGGCATCCCTCTGCCTATTTTCTGCGCCTCGCGTGGGGCCGTAGCTCAGATGGGAGAGCGCCGCAATCGCACTGCGGAGGTCAGGGGTTCGATTCCCCTCGGCTCCACCAACGCGTTTCGAAACCCCGGTGGCGACACCGGGGTTTTTCGCTGTCTGGGGGCCACATGCTGCGCCCGTGGGACCTGAAGATCGTCCTCGACCGCGCGGCACCGCTTTCGGTGCAGGCGCAGATCGTCCACGCCATCACCCGCGAAATCCATCGCGGCCGCCTGCGGCCCGGCACCGCCCTGCCCGGCAGCCGCGAGCTGGCGGCGACGCTGGCGATCAACCGCAAGACCGTTGTCCTGGCCTATGACGAGCTGGTGGCCCAGGGCTGGCTGGTGGCCGAGGGCAAGCGCGGCACCTTCGTTTCCCCCACCCTACCGCCACTGCCGCCCGCCGCCGAAGCGATGACACCGCCGCGCCCCAGCGGAATGCCGCCCGCCCGCGACGTCATCGACTTCAAGGACGGCGTGCCCGATTCCCGGCTGATCCGCTTCGGCGATTTGTCGCGCGCCTTCCGTCATGCCCTGCTGGGCACGCGCGGCAACCGCCTGGGCTATGCCGATCCGCGCGGCACGCCGCCGCTGCGCCGTGCCCTGGCCGCCATGCTGTCCATGGAGCGCGGGCTGGCGGTGGACGAGGATTCGCTGTGCGTGGTGCGCGGCAGCCAGATGGGCATCTTCCTGGCCGCCCGCCTGTTGCTGCGGCCCGGCGACACCGTGGTGACCGAGCGGCTGAGCTATCCCCCGGCCCGCGCGGTGTTCCGCGCGGGCGGCGCCCTGGTGGCGACGGTGGACACCGATCGCGACGGCCTGCGCACCGACCAATTGGAGACCCTGTGCCGCGACCGTCCGGTGCGGGCGGTCTACGTCACGCCGCACCACCATTACCCGACCACGGTGATGATGACCGCCGAGCGGCGGCTGAATCTGCTGCGGCTGGCCGAACAGCATGGCTTCGCCGTCATCGAGGACGATTACGACCACGAATTCCACTACACCGGCACGCCGGTGATGCCGCTGGCCAGTTTGGGTCGCGGCGGCCGGGTGGTTTATGTGGGCTCGCTGTCCAAGGTGCTGGCGCCGGGGTTGCGGGTCGGCTATCTGGCGGCGGCGCCGGACCTGATCGACCGCTGCGCCGCCGACATCACGCTGATCGACCGCCAGGGCGACACCGTGACCGAGATGGCGGTAACGGAATTGCTGAGCGGCGGCGATATCCGCCGCCATGTCTGCCGCGCCCTCAAGGTCTATGGCGAGCGCCGCGCCCTGCTGGACCGGCTGCTGCGTGCGCATCTGGGCGGCCATCTGGCCTTTGCCCCGCCCCAGGGCGGGCTGGCATTCTGGGCACGGGTGACCGGACCGCTGAACGCCGCCGCGATTGCCGCCCGTGCCGCCGCCGGTGGTGTCGGCCTGTTGCCCGGCGGGCATTTCGCCGATGACGGCACCCCGGTCGAGGCCTTTCGCCTGGGCTTCGGCAATCTGGATTGCGGCGAGATCGCCACCGGCATCGACCGCCTGCGCCGCGCCCTGGAAGGGTGATCGATCTGGACCATCCAATCTTTGCAAACTGGATCACGTCAACGGTCCAGGGCGCGTATAGCCTCCGCCCATCCCCCATCGCGGAGCAAGCGTCCATGCCCCTGAACATCGCCGTGTTGCGCCATCTGGCGTTCGAGGATCTGGGAACCTTCGGCCCGGTGCTGGCCGAGGCCGGGCATCGCATCACCTTGCTGGAATGCGGCCTGGACGATCTGTCCCCCGCCGCCGAGGCCGACCTGACCATCGTGCTGGGCGGACCGGTCGGCGCCTATGAGACCGACCGCTATCCCTGGCTGGCCGCCGAGATCGAACTGGTGCGCCACCGCCTGCTGCAACGCCGCCCGACCCTGGGCCTGTGTCTGGGGGCGCAGATCATGGCCGCCGCCCTGGGCGCCCGCGTCCATCCCGGCGCCATGGGCAAGGAAATCGGCTTCGCCCCTATCACCCTGACCGCCGAAGGCGAACAATCGCCGCTGCGCCATTTGTCGCCGTCACGCGGCATGCCGTTGCATTGGCACGGCGACACCTTCGACCTGCCCGACGGCGCGGTGCTGCTGGCAGCCAGTGGCCGCTATCCTCACCAAGCCTTTGCCCTGGGCCGTCATGCCCTGGGTCTGCAATTCCACCCCGAGGCCGATTTCCAACGTATGGAGCAATGGCTGATCGGCCATGCGGGCGAACTGCACGCCGCAGGCATCGACCCCGCCGTATTGCGCCGCGATGCCCTGGTGCATGGCCCGGTGCTGGCGCGGCACGGCGCCGCCCTGCTGCGGGAATGGCTGGCTGGCCTGCGGTCATGAGCGGCGCAAGTCCCGTCCTGGCGGTGCTGACCGGCACCGCCGCGCCGCTGGGCCCGGCCCGCTCGGCCATCGCCAAGATTCCCCGGTCCGGGCCGGTCTTCCTGGGCCGCGACGGCCTGGAGGGCGACCAATGCGGCGACACGCGGGTGCATGGCGGCGCCGAAAAGGCGCTGCACCATTACCCCCAGGATCATTACGAGCCGTGGCGGCGCTGGCATCCGCCCGCCGCCGCCCTGCCCCAACCGGGGGCGTTCGGCGAGAACGTCTCGACCCTGGGCATGACCGAGGCCGAGGTGTGCATCGGCGACATCTATCGCGTCGGCGGCGCGGTGGTGCAGATCAGCCAGCCGCGTCAGCCGTGCTGGAAGCTGAACCTGCGCTTCGCCCATCCCGGTTTCGCCCGTTGGGTCCAGGATAGCGGCTGGACCGGCTGGTATTATCGTGTGCTGGAGGAAGGCGCCATCGCCCAGGGCGATGCCTTCGTGCTGGTACAACGGCCGCCCGGCGCCTGGAGCGTGGCGCGACTGCTGTCGGCCTGGTATCGCACACCGCTGGACGCAAGGCGGCTGGCGGCCATCGCCACCATGCCCAGCCTGAGCGACAAGTGGCGGCGCAACGCCGCCCGCCGCCTGGACACCGGAACGGTCGAGGATTGGGCGCCGCGCCTGGAAACTCCGCCTTTGGTCGCAGGGCAGGAAGATTGACCCGGAGACATGCCGGGGAGTAACGTACACCCCAGACCAACGTGAAGGGCGGACCGTATGGGGCCGCCCCTTTTCGTATGCCCGTTCCATGGTGAATCCCCCGCCCATGTTGACCACCGCTTCCGAGTTCTGGCGCCTGTCGTTACAGGCGCTGTCCAGCCGCAAGCTGCGGCTGACGGTGTTTCCCGCCCTGCTGGCCCTGGCATTGCTGCCGGTGCTGGCCGGGCCGGTGCCGCCGCTGGCCGATTTCGTCAACCATCTGGCGCGCATGCATGTGCTGGCGTGGCGCGGCTCCGACCCGCTGCTGGCCGAGCTGTACCGGGTCAACTGGGCGGTGATTCCCAATCTGATCATGGATGCGGTGGTGCCGCCGCTGGTCCGCCTGATCGGCATCTATCCCGCCGGGCAGTTGTTCGCCGCCCTGACCCTGGGGCTGCTGGCCACCGGGCCGATGATGGTGCACCGGGCGCTGTTCGGCCGCTTCTCGCCCTTGCCCATGGTGGCGGTGCTGTTCCTGTACAACGGCATGCTGCTGTTTGGGCTGATGAATTACCTGCTGGGCCTGGGCATCGCCCTGTGGGGTCTGGCGGCGTGGATCACCCTGCGCGACCGCTCGCCGTGGCTGCGCCTGCCGCTGGCCACCGCCATCGTCACCGCCCTGTTCTTCTGCCATCTGTTCGACGTTGGCCTGTTCGGGCTGGCGGTCGGCAGCCTGGAATTGTGGCGCTGGAGCCAGACGCGGCCGCTGCGCCTGGGCGCCATGGCCCGCGATGCCGCGCTGTTGCTGCTGCCGTTCGTGCCGGTGCCGTTGCTGATGCTGGCCAGCCCGACGCTGGGCCTGTCGTCCGACGTGCTGTGGCTGCCCCAGGGCAAGATGGAGGGCATCACCGCCATCGTGCAACTTTACGGCGACGTCACCGACCTGATCTTCGCCGCCACCCTGATCGGCGCCGCCCTGTGGCTGACCCGCCGCCGCCTGCTGCGGCTGCATGCCGCCGGATGGGTGCTGTTCATCCTGTGCTCGGCGGTGTTCCTGGCCATGCCGCGCGTGCTGTTCGGGTCGTGGCTGGCCGACCAGCGCATGCCCATCGCCATCCTGTTTCTGCTGATCGGCTTTTTGCGTCCGGCGGGCGGCCGCGCCCTGGGACCGGTGTTCTATGCCCTGCTGATCGGCGCCACCCTGTTCCGGGTGGCCGACGTCCAGGCCCATTGGGCACAATTGGGACAGCGTTACGACGAATTCCGCAACGCCAGCCGCCTGTTGCCGCCCGGCGCCTCGGTGCTGGTCGCCACCGCCGACCTGCCGTCGGGCACCGAAGTCTTCAACCAAGCGGTCAGCCACGCCGCCTGCGTGGCGGTGATCGAGCGCGACGCCCTGGTCTCCACCATCTTCAGCGTGCCGGGCAAGCAAATCCTGGACATCGCGCCCGCCAAACGCTCGCTGGTGGATGCCGAGGACGGCGACCCGCCCAGCGTCAGCCAGATGCTGGCCGCCGCCGATGGTCCGGTCCCCGGCAAGCCGCGCTATTGGGACCGCTGGCCCGGCCGCTACGATTACGTAATCGTGCTGTACACAAGGCACGGCGACGACAGCCCCGACCCCGATTTGCTGCAATTGCGGGCCGAGGGCGAGAACTTCCAGCTTTATCAAATCCGGAAATAACAAAAGGCGGCTTGGGAAACCAAGCCGCCTTTTCTTTCATAGCCCTCGCCGGGCGGGCGCATCCGCCCGCTTGTGGGCGAAGCCCACCCTCGCATGGCTCGGGCCGCCCGATGGGCGTCGTTTACCCCTGCGGGGCGGCACGGCCGCGGCCTCAATGGCCGCAGGATACCGGCCGACAGGCCGCTATCACCCGTGGATTTTCTCCAGGTTGGCGAAGGCCACGTGATGGCCGTCGTTGAAATCGATGCTGCCATTGGCCGAGCCGTTGAACACCACCTGGTCGGTGCCGTCGGCGAAGGGTTGCAGCGTCGAGCCCTGGTTCATATGGATGATGCCGTCCAGGCTGGGATGCGAGGCGGACGTCACGTGCACCAGATGGTCGGTGGCGCTGACGGCGAAGGTCCAGTCGCCCTGGATGCCGTCCAGCATCAGGGTGTCGCTGCCGCCATTGCCGTTCACCGACCAGTCGATGCCCACCTGCACCTGCATGGAATTGTCGCCCTCGGTGCCGTTCAGGACCGGCGTGCCGCCATTCCAGTACACCGCGCCATGGGCCTGGCTATCCAGGGTGACCGAGGTCGCCGCCCCGTCCGAGACGTCCAGGGTGGTCTTCAGCGGCAGGCTGCCGCCATGGGCATCGTCATAGAGGGTGATGCCGAACGAACGTTGGCCGGTGCTCAGGGTGCTGGTGGTGTTGGACAGCACCACCGACTTCATCAGGTCGGTGTAGGTGGCGGTGCTGCCGTCGCCGTTGAAGCTGAGCGTATGGCTGTTGGCGTCGTAGCTGACCTGGATGTCGGTGCCCTGCACCACCAATTGGCACGAGCTGTTGAGGGCGATGTCGTGGCCGTACAGGCCCAGCGTGTCGCCCACCGCGTAATGCCCCGAGGAATCGGGCAGCAATTGCACGGTCATGCCGCTGAGGGTGGTGCCGTCCACGTCGGCGATGTTCACCGCCGCGTCCGACTGCACCACATGCAGCGGCGACGACACCACGCCACCGCTGATTGTGGCGGTCTGGGCGGTGTGGTCGGCGGCGACCGTCGGCGCATCGTTCACCGAGGTCACGGCGAAGGTGGCACTGCCGCCCACGCTGGCGTTATGCGGATCGGCGATGGTGTAGGTGATGCTGTCGGGACCGTGGTAATTGGCCGCCGGGGTATAGGTGAAGGTGCCGTCGCCATTGTCGGTGATGGCGCCATGGGCGGCGGACAGGTTGCTGACCGTCAGGGTGGCGGTGGCGTCGTCCACATCGGCGGCATTGGTCAGCAACTGCGCCGTGGTGAAGGTGAAGGCCGTGTCCTCGTTGGTCCCGGCCAGAGTCACCGGGCTGGTGGTCGGCGCGTCATTGACCGCCGCGACATTCAGCGTCACCTGTTCGCTGAGCACGGTGGCCCCGGCGGTGGTGCTGACGGTCAGGGTGGCGGTGCCGTTCCAATTGTCGGGCAGGTCCACCCGAAGACCGGACAATTGCCCGGCGGTCAGGGTGTCCAGGCTGACCGCATTGCCCGCCGCGTCACGGAACACCGTGCCCACCGGCATGCCGGTGATGGTGACGTGCAGGTCGGGATCGGCCATTCCGGCCATGTCCAGGCCCAGGGCGATCGGCGCCGCATCCTCGGCGGCGGCGATGGTCGCCGCGGGCAGCACCAGCGTGCCCGAACCCGAGAACGCCAGTTCCCCCGCCGCCGCACCGGCGACGGTGGCGGTACCGGTCACCGTCACGGTGATTCCGGTGCTGCTGCCGGTGCTGGCCAGCCCGCCATCGTCAAAGGCGGTGAAGGTCACCTCGCGGGTGCCCGCCGACAGAGTGCCGGTGCTGCTGGTGAACACCACATGGCGGGCCAGATCGGCATATTGCGCCGGGGTAGCGGTGCCGCTGAAGCTGAGGGTATGGGTCGCCGGATCGTAGCTGATGCCGATGACCGCGCCGCCGCTCAGGGTGGTGACCAGCGAGCCGTCCTCGGCCAGGGTGACGTTCAGCCCGGTCAGCGACAGGCTGTCGGCGGCACTGAGGCCGCTGCCGCCGCTGATGCTGACGTTCAGGCCCGACAACAGCGCGGAATCCACGTCGGTGACCGTCAGGCTGTCGGCGGCCTTCAGCAGGGTGATGGGGTCGGTGTGATTGCCCGATTCGATGCCGATGCCGCCGCTGACCACGCTCAGCACCGGGGCGTCGTTGACCGCGTCCACGGTGACCGAGATCACCTTGGTGACCGAATCGGCCGAGCCGCCGGTCTTTTCCGTCGAACTGGCGACCACGTTCAGGTCGAAGCTGCCGTTGTAATTGGCGGGCGGCTGCACATAGACCTTTTCCAGGGTCAGGGCGGTCCCGGCCGAGATGGTCCAGGTGCCGTTCTGGCCGTGGATGTCCTGCCACACCGGATTGTCATCGGTGCCGGTGTTGACGCGGATAATGCTGCCCGCCGGTGCGCCGGTGATGGTCACCGACAGCGATTCCGAGCCGTCAACGTCTTCCAATCCCGCCCGCAGATTCAGGCTGTGCTGGCCATCCTCGTCGAAGCGGATGGCGGAATCGGTGGTCAGACTCGGTGCATTGGCCACCGCCGCCAGGGTCAGGGTCAGCGGCAACGGATTGCTGGCAACCTGGGTGGCGACGGAACCGTCGGTGTCCAGGGTGAAGGCCTGGGCGGTCAGGGTCCAACTGCCCGAAACATGGGTGGGGCCGACCACGTAGAGCGCACCGCCCGTCGCCAGACCCAGCGCCGCCACTTCGGCCACCGAGAAGGTCCAGGTGCGGGTACCGGTGGTGGCGTTCAGCGCCCCGGCGCTGCCCACCGCGCCACCCGCGCCGTTCTGGAAGGTGCAGCCATCGGGCACGCCCGACACGGTGACATACGTCTCTTCCGAGGCATCCAGCTTCTGGAGACCCAGGTTGATGGCGACCACCTGATCCTCGTCGCCGCTGGCATTGTTGGGATTCAGGGTCGCGCCGTCGGTGATGCCGTTGACCGTCACCGTACAGGTCACCGAGGTCGAGGCCGGTTCCGCCACGCCCTTTTCGAACACATAGGTGGTGAAGGTCAGTTGCGGATCGGACGAATCATCCCGCGGCGAGGTATAGGTCACGCCGTTCAGGGTGATGCCCTGGGCGGTGATGGTCAGGTGCGACCGGTCCACCGTCCACGAATAGGTGGTGACGCCGTTGACGGTGGTCGGGCCGTTATTGGTGGCCCCGGCGATGATCGCCCCGGCGGGCACACCGCTGATCACCACCGACGCGGTCTCGGAGCCCCAATTGCCGGTGCCCGCCAGATCCTGGTGACTGATGGTCAGGTTCAGGGCGATGGCCTGATCCTCGTTCCCGGCCATGGTGCCCACGCTATAGGTGGTCTGGTCGATCACCGGGGTGACGTTGAAGCTGACAGTCGAGGTCGAGCTTTCCACGTCGGTGCCGGAATCCTGCACCTGGGCGGTAAAGGCGATGCTGACCGAGCCCGAGAAATTGGCATCCGGCACGAAGTTCAGCCCGGCCAGGGTGAAACCGTGATTGGCGCCGTTGGCGAAGGCGTCCATCTGCGCCTGGGTCAGGGTGATGGTGTAGGTGCCGGGAGTGGCCCCCGCCGCCACCACCGCGCCGCTGGGCAGGGTGCCGGTTTGCAGGGTGCCGGGCAGATGACCGTCAACCGTGTTCACCGTCACGGTGATGGTGCCATCGGCCAGGGTCTCCGAGAAGAACTGGGTTTCCTTGTCCGACACCGTCAGGGTGATCGGAATGGCCGCCGCGTCCTCGACCGCCGTTCCCACGCTGGCGCTGATGGTGGCGCCGTCGGTTTCCGGGGTGACGGTGATGGGCAGATGGGCGATGCCGCTGCCATCGCCCGCCAGGCTGTAATGGCCGTGGTTGTCGGTCACCACCGCGCGCACGTCCAGGCTGATTCCGGTTCCGGCGTAATCCTTGGGCGGGGTCAGGCTGACGCCGCCGCGCAGCGAATAGGGCACGTTATAGGTCTGCACGCCGTTCACGTCGGACAGCAGATAGATGCCGCTGCCCGACAGGCTCCAACCGCTGGGAACCTGCACCACCAGACTGACGGTGCCGACCTCGCCCAGGGCGGCGCCCGAGGACGAGGTGCCGGTAACGGTGCCATCGGCGGCCACCGCGAAGGTGGCGCCGCTGGCATCGGACACGGTGATGCCCAGGCTGGACAGATTCAGCGACGAATCCTCGGTGGTGGTCAGGCTGCCCGCCACCGCCGCGCTCATGGTCAGTTCGGTGCCGCCGCCGCCACCCGTGCCGCTGCCGTAATCCACGGTCACGACGTTGGTGAAGGTCTTGGTATCGCTGCCGCTGCCGTCCTGGTCGCGGTCGGTGACCACGGTCTTGATGGTCAGGGTCGAGGTCCCGGCGCCGGTATGATCCACCAGCACCACCTTGGACTGGCCGCTGGGCAGGGTCCAACTGCCGTCGCCGTTGTTGAGGCCGCCCTTGACCACCACGCCATTGGGCACGCCCGACACCACCACGTAGAAGCTTTCCGAGCCGTCGCTGTCGGTGGTGGTGATGCCGTTGTCGGCGATGATGGTGATGGTCTGGCCGTCACCGCCCGCCGTGTAGACGTGATTCGGGTCGGACGAAGCGAAGGCCAGGGTCGGCGCGTCGGCCTCGGGGGTCAGGACGATGCTGCCGGATTTGGTGAAGGTGGCGGTCTCGGCGCCGTCCTTGACGGTCACCGACAGCGACACCGGCACGTCCCGCGACCAATCCTTGGGTACGCCGTACAGGGTGAAGCCGGACAGGCTGACGCTGGTGCCTTCGCTCACCGGCAGGCCGGTCAGGCGGATGACGTAATGGCCGTCCACCAGCTCGACGCCGTAATCGGTGCCGTTGGGGCCGGTGACGTGAATGCCGGTGGTGCCGCCGTTGCGGGCGACGATGGCATCCACGTTGACGCTGGCCGACAGGGCGGTGATGTGCTCGACGCCGCCGTCGCCCAGGGCAGACAGATTCAGGTTGCCGTCGCTGACGCTGGCGTTGAGGCCGAAGGCCAGACCGCCGTCGGCGCCGTAATGGTCTTCCACATAGCTGCCGCTGATCCAGCCGTTGGGCGAATCGACGTCGGGCCGCACGGTGACCGTCAGGGTCTTGTCATAAGCGGCGGCGGCGCCGTCCGCCTCGGTCTCGACCAGCCGCACCGACAGGTTGAAGCTGCCGGAATAATTATGCGGCACCTGGACGTAGACGTATTTCAGATAGGCCGAGGGCACCGACCAGATGGGATCGCCGCCGGCATCCTTGCCGATATATTGCAAGGTGGACGACAGGTCCTGAATGCCCGCCTCGGTCTTGACCACCAGGGTCACGCCCGCGGGCAGTCCCTGGATGACGGCGCTCAGGGTTTCCGAGCCGTCTACGTCGTTGATGCGGTAATCGCCCAGCCCCAGGCTGACCAGATTGCCGTTGGCATCCTCGGTGCCGGTGGCGGTCAGGTTGCCGCTGGCGGCATTCACCGCATGGCCCGCCGCGTCCAGGATGTCATCGTTGACGCCCTTGACGCTGACATCCAGCGTCGCGGTGCGGGTGGCGGTGCTGGCCGCCGCCAATCCCTCGGGGTCGGTGTCGGTCGAAGTGGCGGTGACCGTCAGGGTGTATTTGCCGCTGGCGTCCTTGGGCGGGGTGAAGCGCAGGCTGCGCGCCTCTTCCGCCGTGCAGGTCAGCGACGTGACGCCGTTGCCGAAGGTGACGGTGTGGGTCAGGCCGTCGGCGCCGGTATAGCTGAGCACGCCGCCATTGGGCACCCCGGTCACGGTCACCGTGGCGGTTTCGTCTGGATCGGTGACCACGGCGCGGATGTCCAGCGCCACCGAATTATCCTCGTCGGTGCGGGCATTGGTGACCATCAGCGTCGGCTGGTCGGCGACCGGGTCCAACTGCACATTGAAGGTCAGGGTCTTTTCCGCCGTGGCGGTGTTGATCTGGTTGTCGGTGGCGGTCCGCCCGGCGGCGGCCGCCGCCGTCTCGGTGGTCTTGGCCCAGAACTGGATGCCCGCCACGTCCACGTCGGAATTGGCGGGCGGCACCAGCGCCACCGTCAGACCGGACCCGGCCTTGAAGAGGACGGGATCAAGGACGAAAGTGAACTTGCCGTCGCCATCGGGATCGGAGCCGACCAAGGCGACCTTGTTGCCCGCCGCGTCCACGGTGACCACGCCCCAGCCGGTGGGCACCGCGCGCAATTCCACATTGCTGAGCACTTCGGAACCGTCGGTGTCCTTGAGCGCGGCGCCCAGATCCAGGCGGACGATACCGTCGCTGCGGCCATCCTCGGAATCGTGCAGCGTGACCACGCCCGCGCCGTCGGTGGTGGCGCCCGGCGCGCCGATGGTCAGGACCGGCGCATCGGCCACCGCCGCCACCGTCAGGGTGGACAGGCTGCTGACCGTGGCATAGGTGCTGGAATTGCCCGCTTCCGCTGTGGTGGCGCGGATGCGGTACTGAATATCCAGATCGGACTCGGCGGTGGGAACGAAGTTCAGGCCGTTCAGGGTATAGGTGGCGCCGCTATGGGCCAATTGCCCCACCGGCACCTTGAAGACGTGATAGGTGACGCCTTCATAGGTTTCCACGCCCGCATCCACCATGCCCGAGCCCGAGTAGGTGATGCTGCCCGGGAAGGCGCCCGAGCCGTCGGACTTCACCATGATTTCGACGAAGCCGCTCAGGACTTCCGAGCCGTCGGCATCATGCAGGGTGATGGCGGGCGCGATGGGGATGCCCGCCGAATCCTCCAGGCCCGAGGCGCTGACCACGATATCGGTGGTGTCGGCTTCGGGGGTGACGTGCAGATAGAACGACTTGGTCTCGCCGCTGGCGGTGGCCGAGCGGCTGAGATCGGTATCGGTCAGCGCGTTGCTGGCGGCAATCGCCGAGGTGTCGGCGTTCTTGTCGCCTTCGGTGGCGACAGGGGTCAGGTCGAAGCGCAGCACGTCATTGCTGTTGCTGCTGGCCCAATTGGCGACGCCGCCCACCGAGACATTGCCATCGACGATGTCCTTGGCCGACACCGTCAGTTCGCCGCCCGCCGCCAGGGTATAGGTGGTGGCGCCGACCTTGATGGTGCAGGCGTTGGGCACGGTGATCTTGAAGGACAGGGTTTCCGACCCGTCCTTGCTTTGCCAGCCATAGGCATCGGCGATATGGCCGACGTAATCGTCGGCATCCTCGCCGGAATAGGCCTTGATGGCGTCCTTGAGGTTATAGAGCGCATCCTCGCCCACCGTCTCGGCGGCGGGAATGGTGGCGCCCTTCAGCACGTCCACCACCGGGGTGTCGGCATCGGCGAACACCGTCACCGACAGCGTGGTGCTGCGGCTGGCGGTGGCGGTCGCCACCTGGCCGTCGGTACCGTTTTCCGTGGCGGTGGCGGTCACCGTCAGCGGGAAGTTGAAGTGCTGGTCTTCCTTGACCGTCGCCAGACCGGTGATGCGCAGGTCGGAATCTTCCAGCCAGTGCTTCATCTCGGCGGTGGTGGCGGCGGGGCCGATCTTCCAGGTGTTGGCATCCACCTGCACCAGCGGGATGGTGCCCGCCGATTCCAGGACCATGCCGGTGGGCACGCCGGAAATGGTCACGCTCAGGGTTTCCGACCCGTCGGTATCCACCAGGGCCACATTGGTCAGGTTGACGGCGATCCACTTGTCCTCGACGCCGACCGCGACCACGTTGAAGGCGCCGGGCTGGTCGGCCACCGCCGACACCGTCACCTGCACGGTGGCGGTGGCCTGGGCGGTATCGTGGTAGGTCTGGTCATAGGCGGTGTCGCGCGCCGTCCCGGCATCCGCGTCCTTGACCACCGCATAGACCTTGAGGGTGAAATCGGCGTCGGAATTGGCGGCGCTGTTCTTCGCCGAAACGTTCAGCCCGCCGCTGGCGGTCAAATTGCCGGTGACGTTGTAGCCGCTGTGGCTGACGCCCGCCGCGTCGGTGAAGGTGACGCGGGTCAGGGCGTTGTTGTTGCTGTCGTACAGCGTCACGCCGGACGGCGTTTCCACATAGACGGTGCGGGTCTCGGACCCATCGGCGGCGGTGGTGGTGACGTTGACCGAGGACAGGCTGACGGCGTTGTCCTCGGTGCCGCTCAGGCTGCTCGGACCCGAGATCACCGGATCGAGCACGCCGATATCCACCTTGAGGGTGGAGGGCGCCGACAGGGCGGTATCGTTGTTCTCGGCCTCGACGGTCTGGGAATAGACCTTCAGCGCCAGATCGCTGGAATAGCCCTGGTTCAGTTGCAGCCGCAGGCTGGCCAGATCGGCCGCCGGAATGCGGTAGACGGGATTGGCGGCGGTGGCGGTCAGGCCCGAGACAGTGCCGCTGGTATAGGTGGTGACGTGGGTGCCGATGATGGACCCGGCGCCCGACGGCAGATCGGTGACCAGCACGTACAGGCTTTCCGAGCCGTCGGTGTCGGCGCTGGCCGTCGCCGTGATGTCCAGCGCGATGGTCTTGACGCCCGAGGCGCTTTCCCAGGTGGCGGTGTCATGGGTGGCGATGGACGGCGTGTCGGCCACCGCCTGCACGGTAATGGTCTGGTTGGTGATGGTCTTGGTCGCCAGGACGCTGGAATCCGTGTCCTGGAACTGCACCGCCAGATTGAACTTGGGGTCGGCGGCGTTGTTGGCCTGGGGATGGAACACCAGCCCGGTCAGCGTGAAGGCGCTGTTGTTGCTGGTGGCGAAGGTCCCGGCCGGAATGGTCCAGGTATAGGTGCCTGCGCTGTCATGGGTCGGCACGATGGTGGTGCCGTTATATTCCAGCGACCCGGCGATCATGTTGCCATCGGACGAGGTGATGGTCACCAACCCGGTCGGACGCTCGGAATGATCGGCATCGGTCAGCGTCAGGGTCGGGGTGACGGCGATGCCGGAACCGCTGGCGCCGGAGGTGTGATTGGAACCGTTGGCCAGACCGTCCTCGTAACCGCTGGCGGTCACGGTCAGGCTGGCGGTGGCGAGATCAGCCACCGGATTGACGGCGATGGTCAGGGTGGCGGGATCGCTGACCGCCACGCTGCTGCGGGTCAAATCGGCGGGCAGGCCGCTGGCCAGGGCATCATCGGTACCGCCACGGGTCTCGGTGGAAACGGCGACGATCTTGAAGGTCAGATTGGGCGCGGCGGTGCTGCTGGCCCAATCGGCGATTCCGCCCACCCGCACCTTGCCCGAGACGAGGTCGGCGGCGCTGACTTCGATGGTGGCGCCCTTGGCGAAGCTTTGCGTGGTCAGGCCGCCATCCAGCGAGATGCGCGAATCCTGGTCGGCGGTGATGCGGTAGGTGACGGTTTCCGAACCGTCCTGCGAGGTGGTGGCACCCTGGACGCTGCCCGCCTCGCCCGCCGTGCCGGTGGCCGCCGCATGGGTGCCGGTGGCACCGTCACTGAAGGTGCCGGTCACCGATTGCGCCAGGCTGAACAGCCCGTCCTCGTTGATGGTCTGGGTTTCCTTGACCACCGACACCACCGGCTTGTCGGCATCCGACAACACCTTCACGTTCACCACCTGCTCGCTATAGGCGGTGGCGGTGCCGACCTGGGCGCCGGTCTCCGTCTCGGTGGCGGTGGCGCGCACGGTGATGTTGAAATCGGCGTCGCTGTTGGCCGGAAGCCCGGTCATGCGCAGATTGTTCAGCAACGACTGCATGGCCGAGGTGCTGTTCACCGGGCCGAAGGTCCAGGTGGTGGTGCCGTCGGCGGCGGTGGTGCCAAGCGTTCCGGCGCTGAGCACCACGCCGGACGGCACGCCCGACACGGTGACCGTCAGGGTTTCCGAACCGTCGGTGTCCACCAGGGCCGGATTGATGGTCAGGGCCACGCCCTTGTCCTCGACGCCGATGGCGCTGGCGGTCAGAATCGGGGCGTCGGCATTGGCGACCACGGTGACGTGGACGCTTTCCACCTTTTCCGTGATGTCGTTATAGGTCTGGCCATAGGGCGTGTTGCGATCCACGCCGCCCGCGTCGGCGGTGCTGTCGGCATCGTTGTCCGCCACCACCGAGCGCAGGGTGAAATCGATGTCGGTGGCCTTGTTGGCCGCGTCCCACTTGACGTAGACGCCCGACAATTCACCGTTGGCGCCGCGCAGCGACGTCACGTCATAGCCGGTATGGCTAACGCCCGAGGCATCCTTGTAGGTGGTGGTGCCCAGCGCCACATAGCTGCCGCCCACCATCTTGTACAGGGTGGCCCCGGCGGGCAGGTTCTCCACATAGACCGACATGCTGTCGGTGGCATCGGGCGCCGCGCGGTTGGTCGCCAGATCGCTGAGCTGGATATAGGAATCCTCGGCCCCCGACACGGCATTGGTGCCGGTGATGCTGGGGGCCAGCACGCCGATATCCACGTTCAGGGTGGCCGGGCCGGTCACCGCGATGTCGCCACCCCGGGTCTCGACGCTTTCGGCGTAGACCTTGAGCTGCATGTCCTCGGAATAGCCCTGGGCGACCTGAAGCTTGAGGTTGGTCAACTGATCGGCGGTCAGCTTATAGACCGGATTGGCCGCCGAACCGGCGATGGTGACGCCGCCGATGGTGACGTCCGCGGTGGACACGGAGGTATAGGCCGACAGCGTCGCCGCGCCCTGGGGAATGCCGGTGACATAGACATACAGGGTTTCCGAGCCGTCAGTGTCGGTCAGCGCCGCATTGATGCTGAGCGCGATATCCGACGTTCCCGAGGCGGATTCCCAGCCGCCCGCCGCAGCCGTGGACAGAGTGGGCGCATCGGCCACCGCCTGCACAATGATGGTCTGGTCCTGCACAGTCACGGTGGCGGTGGTGCTGCCGTTGGTATCCTGGAACTGCACCGCCAGATCATATTTGGGATCGGCATCGCTGTTGGCGGCGGGATGGAACACCAGACCGGCCAGGGTGAAACTGCTGTGATCGGTGGTCGAGAAGCTGGCGCCGGTGATGGTCCAGGTGGTCTTGCCCGAGCCATCGGTGACCGGGTGGATGGTGACGCCGTTGTATTCCACCGTGCCGCCGGTCATGGCCGGATCGCTGGAGGTCAGGGTCACCAGCCCGGTCGGGCTTTCCGAATGGTCGGCATCGGTCAGCACCAGGGTCGGCGTGACCGCGATGCCGGAACCGCTGGCCCCGGCGGCATGGTTGGCGGTGCCGGACAGGCCGTCCTCGTAACCGCTGGCCACCACCGACAACCGCGCGGTGGCGACGTCGGCCACCGGATTGACGGCGATGGTCAGGGTGGCGGGATCGCTTTCGCGCACCGTCTCGCGCGCCAGGGCGGCATTGGTTGCCAGCGCGGCGTCGTTGGTCGCCTCGGTGGCGATGGTCACCACCTTGAAGGTCAGGTTCGGGTGCGCGGTGCTGCTGGCCCAATCACTCGGGCCGCCCAATTGCACCTTGCCGCTGGCGATGTCCGCCGCCGACACGGTAATGCTTTCACCATTGGCGAAGGCGCGCGAAGTGGCGCCGCCATCCAGCGAGATGCGCGAATCCTGGTTGGCGGTGATGCGGTAGGTGATGGTTTCCGAACCATCCTGCGAGGTCGAGGCCCCGAGCGTGCTGCCCGCTTCCGCCGAACCGCCGCTGACGGCGGCATGGTTGGTGGTGCCGTCGCTGAAGCTGCCGCCCACCGATTTGGACAGATCGAACAGCGCATCTTCGTTGATGGTCTGGGTGTCCTTGACCACCGACACGATGGGCTTGTCGGCGTCGGACAGAATCTTGACGTTCAGCGGAATGGTCAGCGACGAGCTGGCGGTGGCGATCTGGCCGTTGCCGCTGGCGGTCTCGGTGGCGGTCGCCTTGATGGTCAGATCGATATCGGTATCGCTGTCACCCTTGGCCCGCATCTGCAACCCGGACAATTGCGCCTGGGTCAGGGTGTAGGTGACGGTGCTGCCATCGGCGCTGAGGGTGCCGGTATAGGGATGGGTGGTGTCGGTCTTGTCGGCCAACAGGAACCCGGCCGGGCCGGTAACCTCGACCGTCAGCTTCTCGCTGCCGTCGGTGTCGATCAGGCCGGTGGTGACGTTCAGGTCGAACCACTTGTCCTCGACGCCGATGCCGCTGGCGCTCAGGCCGCTGGGACCATCGGCCACCGCCTGCACGGTGACGTGGACATTGGCGGTGGATTGGTTCCAGTCGGGCGCGGTGGCATCGCCCAGCGCCGTCTCGCGCGATGTGCCCACGTCGGTGTCATGGACCACGCCGCGTACGGTCAAATCCATGTCGGCATCGGACCGGCCATCGGTCCAGCGCACTTGGGTGTCGGACAGGTGCCCGGTGACGTCGTAGCGGGTCACGCCGTTCACCACTGTCGCGGTGGGAGAAGTGCCGTCGGCAAAGCGGATCTGCGCGCCCGGCGGCAGATTCTCGATATAGACGGTCAGGGTTTCCTGATCACCCGCCAGATCGTGGTTGACGGTGCCGCTCAGCGACAGGGTGGACCACTGGCCCTCGAGCCCGCTGCCCGAGCCGAAAACGGTGGGGGCGACGATACCCACGTCCACGTTGACGGTCTGGAAGCCGGTGACGGCGACCGAGCCGTTGCTGGGCTCGGTCGAGGTCGCCCACACGTCCAACTGGAAGTCGTGGCTGTCATTGGCCGCCGACTGAACCTTGAGGTTCGCCAACTGCGCCGACGTCACCACATAGGACCCGGCGGGAATGGTGGTGCCGCCGATGACCAGGGCGGAATCCAGGCGTTGGGTGAGCGCCTGGCCGGTGGTGCCGTCCACCAGGGTGGCGCCATTGGGCAGGCGGTCGATATAGACATTCTGGGTCTCGGCGGCGTAAGCGCCGCTGCCCTCGTTACCGGTGTCGTTGCTGGTCACCGAGATGGACAGCGGGATCAGCGCATCTTCCATACCGGCGGCGTTGTGGGTGACCAGACCGGGGGCGTCGGCCACCGCTTCCACATGCACGTTCAGGGTCTGGGTGGTGGTGGCGCTGCCGCCCGACGCCTCGGACGAGGTCGCCGACACGGTCAACGCCAGATCGCCGGAATAATTGTGCGGCTGGCGCAGGTACAAATTGTTCAGCTGGTCCTGGGTGAAGCTCCAGCTGCCGCCTCCCGACGAAGTTCCCACCGGCCGTCCCGAGGAATCGACAAAGCTGAAGCCCGCCGGGACGTTGTTGATGGAAATGGCCGAGATGCGCTCGTTGCCGCCATCCAGATCGGCAGTGGCGACGGTGATGTTCAGCTTGGTGTCGCTGTCCTCGGTGCCCGAGGCGGCGGCCAGCGTCACGCGGGGGGCGTCGGCCACCTTGGGGATGATGGGATCGGTCGGGGGCGTCGGCTGCACCGGGTCTTCGGCGGTCTGCACCACCGGCGCCGCCTCCGGCGTTACCGGAGCGACCGGCGCGGCAGCGGGGGCAACCGGGGCGGTGTCGCCGTTGGGCGCCGCCTGGACCGGCTGCTGCGGATCGCGGGTCACCAGCAGGTCGGGCGACGGGGAATTCTGGTTCTCTGGCTGCGGCCGCGCCTCGGGCACATCGGTGGCGGGCGGCGGCGCGAAGGCGGGCTGCACGTTCTCGAACTGGGCGGTGACGGAATGGTCGCGGAAACTGGGCTGCACCGTATCCAGGGCGATGTTGTCGCTGGTCGGCACCGCCGCCTGCTCGCGGATGCCGCCCTGCACCATCTGTTCGAAGGTGCTGCGCCCGGCGCTGACCACGTTGGCATTGCCGGTGACGTCATCGGGGCGGGTGTCGCCGCTGTTGCCCAGCGACCGTTCATCGGCCTCGTCCAGGGAGGGGGCACCCTTGCCATCCAGATGCAGCGCGTGCAGCGTCTGCAAATTCTGGTCGGTGCCGCTGGTGTCGCTCACGCCTTCAGCGGCGTTGGTTTCGACCTGATCAGCCATGTTACCCTTCCCTCCCCCTTAAAAAAAATCTTCCGCCCCGCGAAACGCGGGCTTCCCCCGGAAGCTTGGATCACCGTTCGTGGAACGCCTGCGCCACCGATGCGTGGATCGGCTTGAGCAGGTATTGCAGCAGCGTCTTCTGACCGGTGACGATGTCGGCCTGCACGGTCATGCCCGGCAGGATGACGTTGCCCGCCGTCTTGTCGCCCACCCAGGGATGGGACATCTGCACCCAGCCCTTGTAGTAGGGCGTGTTGTCCTTCTCATCGAGATAGGTGGTCGCCGACACCGATTTCAGCATGCCTTCGACGCTGCCGTAGCGGACGAAATCGTAGGACGCCACCTTGATGATCACCTTCTGCCCAGGCAGAAGATGGCCGACATCGCGGGTGTTGATCTTGGTTTCCACCAGCAGATCATCGTCGGTGGGAACGACTTCCATCATCTGGCCGCCCGCCGGAACCACCGCGCCCACGGTCTTGGCCTTGAGGTTCTGGACATAGCCGCGCACCGGCGACACCACCTCCAGCCGCTTGACGCGGTCCTGCAGGCGGGCCACCGATTCGTCCACCTGCGACAGCTCGGCGGTGACGGTGCCCAGATCCTTCAGCGCGTCCTGGCGCTGGTTGTTGTCCAGATCGGCCAGACGGCGCTCCAGTTCCTCCATGGCCTTGGCGGCGGTGCGCTGCTGGCCCTGAAGGCGCGAGATTTCCGATTCGATGGCCGATTTTTGCCGCAGCACGGCGAAGTAATCGACCTTGCTGGTGTGCCCCGCCTTGTACAGCGTCTCGCGCATCACCGCCTCTTCCGCCACCAGCGCCAACTGATCCCGCACAGCGCGTTCCTGGGCGGCGGCGGCGGCGATTTCCTCGCGCTTCTGGTTCAACTGCTCGGCCAGCACGTTGCCCTGGGACAGCCAGCGTTCGGTGTCGGCGCGCAGAATGTCGATCTGGTCGGCGGCCAGTCCCTGGAACTTGGCGGCGACCACGCCGAAATCGGGCTTGCGACCATCGACGAAGGCGCGAAGGCGCTCGGCCTTGAGCATCAGGCCGACACGGCGGCTTTCCGCCTGCTCCATCTCGGCGGTGGCCTGGATCGGATCAAGGCGCACCAGCACCTGCCCTGCCTGGACCATGGCGCGGTCCTCCACCAGGATCTCGCGCACGATGCCGCCTTCCAGATGCTGCACCACCTGCACCGAGCGGGCGGGCACCACCGAACCGAAGGTCGAGGCGACCTCGTCCATCTTCATCACCCCGGCCCACAGCACGAAACACACCACCACCGCCGTCACGACGATGACCGACAGCCGCGACACCGCCGACATGCCCGCTTCCTCGACGATGGCGAAATGCGCCAGATGGCGCACCTGACGCGCGGCCTTTTCCAGCTTCATGGGGTTGGCGGTCTGACTCATGCTTGACTGTCCATATCTTCAGAAGAAACCGGCGGGCAGGCGATCGAGCACCTGCTTGGCCGGACCGGCCATGCGCACCTGGCCCTGTTGCATCACCACGATCTTGTCGGCCAGCTTGAGGTGGCTGGGGCGGTGGGTCACCAGCAGCACCGTGGAATGGCCGCGCATGCGCTCCAGCGTGACCATGAAATGGCGGTCCGACATGAAATCCAGGCCCGAGGCCGGTTCGTCCATCAAGGTGATGGGAGCGCGCTTGAGATAGGCGCGGGCCAGGGACAGGCGCTGGCGCAGACTGGACGACACCCGGTCGGTCTTGCCGTCGCCCAGGCGGGTCTCGAAGCCGCGCTCCAGCGCCTCGATATCCTCCAGAACCCCGGCTTCCTGGCAGGCCCAGCGCAGCTCGGCCTCGGTGGCGATGGGGCGGACCAGCCGCAGATTCTGCGAGATGGTGCCGAAGAACATCTCGGGCTGCTGCGGCACATAGGCGATGGCCCGGCGCAGCTCGATGGGGTCCAACTGGCGGATGTCGATGTTGTCCAACTGCACCGCGCCGGTCTGCGGACGATAGAGCCCCAGCACCAGCTTCAGCACCGTGGACTTGCCGCAGCCGTTGGGACCGACCAGCGCCACCACCTCGCCCGGTTCCACTTGGAACGACACGCCCAGCACCGCCGGATCGGCGTCGGGATGATAGCGCAACGACACATTGTTCAGGGTCAGGCGGCCGGACAGGCGCGGCTGCGACTGCACCGCCGGGGTGCCGATGCGTTCGGGCCGCACCTGCATCAGGCGGTTGATCTGAGCGACCGAGGCCTGCACCCGCTCGATCTGCGAGAACAGCGAGAAGGCGGTCTGAAGGGGGCGCAGAATCCACCACACCATCATCATGGACGCCATCAGCGCACCCACGCTCATGGCGCCTTCCAGCACCCGCAGCACACCCCAGCTGAGGGTCAGCAGGCCGGTGACCACCACGATGGCCTGGGAGATGGACGACACCACCACCAGCGCCTGCGCCGCTTGATGCCCCTTGAGCCCGGCCTCGGCCGACAGGTCGCGGTAGCGGTCACGCCACACCTGCTCGGCGCCGGTCTCCTTGATGGCGCGCGGCTTGGACAGCGCCTCCACCAGGAATTCCTGGCGGCGCGAGGCGGCGCGGGTCGAGGCCACCACACGCTTTTCCACCAGCGGCCGGGCGAAATGGGCGATCAGCAGGAACACCACCAGCGCCCCGGCGGGAACCGCCACCAGCGCCCCGCCCAGCATGCCCATCACCACCAGGAAGATGATGACGAACGGCGCCTCGGCCAGGGTGGTGGCCAGCGGGCCGGTGAAGAATTCCCGCACCAGTTCGAAATCGCGCAGGCGGGCGATCTGGGCGTTGGGATTGGCCAGTTCCGTATAAGGCGGCGCCAGCAGCAGCAGACGGCGGAAGATGGCCAGCCCCAGCAGATGGTCCAGGCGGGCGCCGATATAGGCGATCATGCGGGCGCGGATATTGCGGATGGCGAAATCGCCCGCCACCGCCACCGCCACACCGGCCAGCAGCGATACCAGGATGCCCGGCGCGCCGGTCGGCAGGTACTTGTCATAGATGGACATGGTGAACAGTGGCGTCGCCAGCACCAGCAGGTTGGACGCCAGACTGGCGAACAGCATCTGCCCGAACAGCGGCTTGAAGCGGCTCAGCACCATGCCGACGTAATTACGCGGCGCCTCCTCCATCTCCACCCGCTCGTCCTCGGCCAGACGGCGGAACAGATACAGGCGTCCCGTCTGGTCGGGCGGCGGAATGGTGACGTAGGACCGCGAGGTGGAATCGAAGGCGACAATCTTGCCCGCATCCTCGTCCGACGACCGCACCAGCACCATGGCCATGGCGAACTCGCCCTCGGGCAGGTACAGGCACGGCATCAGCCGCGAATCCATGCGGCTGGGCCGCAGCGTCTCGGACGTGCTGGCATAGCCCATGTTGGCCATGACATTCAAAAGGTCGGTCAGGTCCAGGCTGTCGGCGAAATGCGGCAGGGATTCCGCCACATGCACCAGATCGCCATCCCATTGCAGGGCCTGCAACAGCGGCAGGATGCAGGCGGCCAGATCGGTGACGGCGCGGAAACCGCCCAGAACACCGGCGGTCGCCTGCTTTTCGGTCAACTCGGCCGACTGGCCGCTGGCGCCCCATCCCAGGGGAGCGCAGGGCGCGCAAGGCGCGGCGGCGGTATTGGGCGGGGTCATTCGGCGGCCCTCCCCATGGCGATTGTCGGGGCATCGGACGGCGCCGGGGCCGGGGCCTGCGGCGTCGGCGCCTTGGGTTCGAGCTGACGGCCCTTCAGCACCAGCACGCGGTCGGCCATCTTTTGCAGGCTGGGCCGCAGGGTAACCAGGATCATGGTGCAGTGGCGATCCAGGTTTTCCAGGTAATTGCGCAATTGTTCGTCGCCGGGGCCGTCCATGCTGGCATTGGCTTCGTCGAACAGCACCACGCGCGGCCCGGGCGCCAGGGCGCGGACCACGGCAATGCGCTGGGTGACGCCGCGCGGCAGCGCCTCGGTCGAGCCGTCGCCGACCCGGGTGTCGTAACCGCCGGGCAGGCGGTAGACCACTTCGTCCAGGCCCAGATCCTTGGCGATCGCCAGTGCCTGCTTGCGCAGATGCGGCCGGAACATGGTCAGATTGTCCAGGATGGTGCCGCGAAACATTTCGCTATATTGCGGCACATAAGCCACCGGACCGCCGCGCAGCACCTCGGGATCGTAATCCGACACCGGGCGGCCGTCGATCAGCACCTCGCCCTGGGCCGGCGCCACCGCCCCCAGGATCAGCCGCAGCAGAGTGGACTTGCCCGAGGCATTGTCACCGGCAATGGCGACGCGCTCGCCGGGCTTGACCTCCAGATTCAGTCCCTGGAACAGTTCACTGCCCTCGGCACCATAGCCGAACGACACGTTGCGCAGGCTGACAATGCCCTCCAGCGCAGCGGCAGCCGCCTGGACGGGACGGCGTTCCGTCGGCAATTCCAGCACCGACACGAACCGCTCGCGCATCAGCCGGGCCGTCTGGAACCGGGTCCACATGGCCACCGCCTTTTGCACCGGCTGCAACGCGCGGCCCGCCAGCAGGGTGCAGGCCGACAGCCCGCCCACCGTCAGGTGGCCGTTGACCACCAGCCAGCCGCCGCCCACCACCACCGCCAGGGTCAGCAATTGCGAAAAGGCCTGCCCCACCGCCAACGCCTTGGAATTGCCCAGCACCACCTGATGGTTGGCGCGGGCGACACTTTCCTGAAGACGGGCATAGCGCTGGATCATCTGGCCTTCCATGGCCATGGACTTCACGGCGTGGATGCCGTGGATGATCTCGATATTGAAGTTCTGGCGACGGTCGCGGACCGTGTTGAAATCGGTGATCGCCTTGCTGACCGAGCGGGTCGAGAACCAGGCGAAGGCCACGAAACCGGCCAGCAGGGCGGTCGGCGCCAGCACCAGCCAGCCCGCCACATAGGCGATGGCCCCCAGGTACAGGGCCACGAACGGCAAATCGCACAGCAGCAGCGTCCACTGCTCGGAAAACACTTCGCGCACGGTGGGCAGGCCGGACAGCCGCTCGATCAGTTCACCGGCGCCGGTCCGCTCCAGTTCGTCGGCCGGGGTCGACATGATGCGGCCGAAGGCTTCGCATCCGGCGCGGTGCTCGAACTTGACACCCGCCCAGCCGACGATCTCGGACCGGGCGACGCGCAGCAACGCCTCAAGGATAACCGCCGTCGCCACGCCCGCCATCAGGATCAACAAAGTACCCTGGGAGGAATTAGGGATAATGCGGTCGTAGATCTGCAGCAAGGCAAGAGGCATGGCGAGGGCAAGGACATTGAGCATCACCGAGGCGACGCCCACATATCTCTTCACACCCTTTGTATCGGCCAGTTCCTGCAAGCGGGAATGTCCGGGAGAAGTGCCATTCATCTTGATCACGGCAGTCTTACTTCTAGTTTACAAGGCGTAACTCTCATTCCAACCTATTATAGAGCGCACACCCTAGTCCCTAAATGGTTAATTTGTAAGAAATTGTGCGTTTAGATTCTGTCACTGCCCTGTGCGTAACTGTCGCACGCAGATGCAGACACCTCTGGTTGAGAAAAATGAAACGCCATTTATTTATACGGTGGACGGTTTGTGAAAACACCGATCAGCCGCACTTGGCCGCGAGGCCATGGGCAGGTATGATCCATGCGACCCATCCGCAGCAGAGCGCACGGTAGCGACCATGAAGACGCGCCTTCGCCAGGACCGCCGCTTCGACGACCGTCATCCCGGGACCGGCCTTGTGGCCACCACCGAGGGCGAGGAATTCGAGGTTCTCGATATATCCATCGGCGGCATGAAGATTCCGCTGCCCGCCGGGCGCCGCACCTGGAAAGGGCAGGTCATCGAATTCCAGATGCGCTCGACCCGCTGGCCGGACATGCGCGTCGCCAACGGCCGCGGCGAGGTTCGGTTCGTCAGCGGCGATTGGGTGGCACTGCAATTCGTCCGCCCATCCTATGACCTGATGAAATGCGTCAGCCGCCACGTCGCCAGCCTGATCTGGGGCGACCAGCCCTACGGCTACTGAACCACCAAACAAAAAAGGCCGCCCCTCGGGACGGCCTTTTTTGTTTCGGCTGCTGACTGGCCTCAGTTGCCCTTGGCGACAACTCCGGCTTCGGTCTGCAACTGCGCCACCTTCTTGTGCAAGGCGGCGATCAGCCCGGCAACGCCGCCACTGGACTGGATCACCGAGGAATATTCCGAACGATGGGTCAGCGCCATGGACGCGCCCTCGACCTTGATGTCCAGCACCTTGAAGGTCGCGCCGCTCTTGCGCACGCGCCAACCCACGGCGATGGGCTCCAGCTTGTCGCGCAGCATGCGCGATTCCACCTGAAGATCATTTTCGCCCTCGGCCTGCACGCCCAGGATTTCCAGGGTTTCGCCCGAATAATCCTTGAAGCGGCGGGTCCAGGTGTAGACCTGCACATCCTCGAACAGGACCAGGAATTCCTGCTGCTGTTCGGGGGTGGCGGCCTTCCAGTGACGGGCCAGCACCAGCTTGCCGATCTCGGGCAGATCGAAGGTATCGACGAACAGGGTGCGGAAGCGCTTAGCCCGCTCTTCGTCGTTAAGCCCCTTGACCGCCACGGTGTTCATGGCGTTGTCGGCCAGCTTCTGAATGAAGGCACGGGCGTCGGCATTATTTTCGGCGCGGGCCGGGCCGCCGATAGCGGCCAGACCGGCGACCGCGACGAAGGCCGCGATCAGGAAACGGCGGGTCAGCATGGACGATTAGTTTCCGAGGGACATGTGCAGATTCGGGGTCGGCTGACCGGAATCGGCACCATTCTTGATATCAGCGGCGCGACGCTGACGATACAGCGAGCGCATGGCGGCGTAGTAGTCGAGCGACGACTTCTCCACCTCGTCCAGGGTCTCGATCAGGCTTTCGCGCTTGTCGATGCCCGCCACGCCGGCACGGGTCCAGATGACCCAGTCGCGGCCGGTGTTGTCCATCCACAGATCGAACGGATCGGCCAGCCACTCGACGGCCAGACCGGTGGTATCGCGCGGATTGCTGGGGCCGAGGATCGGCAGCACCAGATACGGCCCCTCGCCCACACCCCAGACGGCGAAGGTCTGGCCGAAATCCTCGTCGTGATAGGGGATGCCGCCGGGCGCCGCCACGTCGAACAGACCGCCGATGCCGAAGCCGGTATTGAAGGCGAAGCGCATCAGGGTCTGCATGGCGCGGTCGGGCTCGCCCTGCAACATGTCGTTGGCCAGGACGATCGGCGACCGCAGGTTGTTCAGCAGGTCGCGGACGCGCTCGCGGCCATAGGCCGGGACCACCGCGCGGTAGCCCTGGGCCACCGGCTTGATCAGCGCCTTGTCCACGGCGTCGTTGAAATCGAAGACGGCGCGGTTCATGGGCTCGAGCGGATCATTGGTCTGCTCGAATTCGGCCACGGCTTCCTTGTCCTCGGCGGGCGGCGGAGTCGCGCAGCCGGTGACCAGGGCAATGGCGAACAGGGAAGCGGCGAACCGCACGGCAATGGAGCGAGAGGAAGTGGTCATCATTCGCTTGTCTTGTCACCCTGTTGCGTCAAGGCCGTGATGGCCCGGACTGTTCCCCCATGAAACGGCGAGGCACCCCAGGTCAGGGGAGCCCCTCACCTTTGGAGGTACCATACTCCCCGTGCAAACACCAGACGGCAGAATCTTCCCATGCGGTTGCACAACACTCCTGTTGCACCCGTGCAACACCTTGAGCAGCACACTCACACAAGCCCCTTCCATATCCGCATAAAGATATGTTTATATGTTTAGGAACCTGATCGGGAGCGAACGGGAGTGGATTCGGTACTGAGCGGATTGCGTGCGGCGGCGGAGCCGACCCGGCTGCGGCTGTTATGGCTGCTGGCCCAGGGCGACCTGACCGTCAGCGAACTGACCCATATCCTGGGCCAGAGCCAGCCGCGCGTGTCGCGTCACCTCAAGCTGATGTGCGAGGCCGGGCTGCTGGACCGCTTCCCCGAGGGCGCCTGGGTGTTCTATCGCGTCGCCGCACGCGGCCCCGGCGCCCGTCTGGCGCGCTCGCTGCTGGCGCTGCTGGCGCCGGACGACCCCACCCTGGCGCTGGACCAGCAACGGCTGGAGTCAGTGCGCGCCGCCCGCGCGGTGCAGGCCCAGGATTATTTCACCGCCAACGCCGAACGCTGGGACGAAATTCGCGGCCTGCATGTGGACGACGAAGAGGTCGAGCGTGCCCTGGCCGCCCTGTTCGCCGGACGCCGGGTGCGCGATCTGGTGGACATGGGCACCGGCACCGGCCGCATCCTGGAGGTGCTGGCTCCCCATATGGAACGCGGCATCGGCGTCGATCTGTCGCGCGAGATGCTGGCGGTGGCCCGTGCCAATCTGGAGCGCGCCGGGCTGCGCCATTGCATGGTGCGCCAGGGCGACATCACCCAATTACCGCTGCCCGCCGGATCGGCGGATGCCGTCACCATCCATCAGGTGCTGCACTACGCCTCGGACCCCGCCGCCGTGGTGGCCGAGGCGGCGCGCGTGCTGCAACCGGGCGGCCTGCTGGTCGTCGTCGATTTCGCGCCCCACCAATTGGAAGTCCTGCGCGACGAACACGCCCACCGCCGCCTGGGTTTCACCGATGCCGAGGTGGGCGGCTGGCTGAAGGAGGCCGGGTTGACTCCCGGCCCCATCACCCGCCTGCCCGGCGATCAATTGACCGTGGTATTGTGGACCGCCAGCCGGGCCGCGACACCGCTTCCAACCCAAAGCCCGTCCGTCACAGGAGCCCAAGCGTGAGCCCCCTTCCCATCGCCGCCGCCGCGTCGCGCCCCGTCACCGTGTCGTTCGAATTCTTCCCGCCCAAGACCGAGAAGATGCAGGAGACGCTGTGGGAGTGCATCAAGCGGCTGGAGCCGCTGGCCCCCAGCTTCGTCTCGGTGACCTATGGCGCGGGCGGCACCACGCGGGAACGCACCCACGACACCGTGGTCCGCATCGCCCGCGAGACCAGCCTGAAGCCCGCCGCGCATTTGACCTGCGTCGGCCATTCCCAGGGCGAGGTGGACGACATCGCCCGGCGCTATTGGGACGAGGGCATCCGCCACATCGTCGCCCTGCGCGGCGACGCCCCCGAGGGCAGCGGCAAATACGTGCCCACCCCCGGCGGCTACGATTACGCCGTCGATCTGGTCAAGGGCCTGAAGCGCATCGCCGATTTCGAGATTTCGGTGGCCGCCTATCCCGAGATGCATCCCGACGCCCCCAGCGCCCAGTTCGACCTGGACAATCTGAAGGCCAAGGTGGATGCGGGCGCCACCCGCGCCATCAGCCAGTATTTCTTTGACGTCGACGTCTTCCGCCGCTTCCGCGACAAGGCCGCCGCCGCCGGGATCACCGTGCCGATCCTGCCCGGCATCCTGCCGGTGACCAATTTCGCCCAGGTGCAGAAGTTCAGCGCCGCCTGCGGCGCCAGCGTGCCGGATTGGATGGCCAAGCTGTTCGAGGGCCTGGACGACGATCCCGACACCCGCCGTCTGGTCGCCGCCACCGTCGCCGCCGAGCAATGCCGGGCCCTGGCCGCCGACGGCGTCACCGATTTCCATTTCTACACCCTGAACCGCGCCGATCTGGCCTATGCCATTTCCCACATCCTGGGCGTGCGGCCGGCGAAATCCGCGTAGAAAAGTTAACCACAGAGGCACAGAGACACAGAGAGGGCTTTCAAGCGGCGCCACGTTGCTATGAACGTCTCCAACGGCACAAAATCTCTGTGCCTCTGTGTCTCTGTGGTCAATTCACCATGGGCCGCATCGCCGCGGCCACCGAGGAAAGCACCATGACCAACATTCTCGACCATCTCCGCGACCGTGTTCTTCTGTGCGACGGCGGCACCGGCGCCCTGGTGCAGGCCATGAACCTGTCGGTGGACAAGGATTTCCTGGGGCTGGAGAACTGCACCGAGATCCTGGTCAAGTCGCGCCCCGACGTCATCCGTTCGATCCACGAGCGCTATTTCGCGGCGGGCGCCGACATGGTCGAGGCCGACACCTTCGGCGGTTCGCCGGTGACCCTGGCGGAATTCGGTATCGCCGATCAGGCCTTCGACCTGAACAAGCGCGCCATCGAGGTGGCGTGGGAAGCGGCCGAACAGTTCAAGGGCGACGGCCGCACCCGCTTCGTGCTGGGCGCCATCGGACCGGGCACCAAGCTGCCCTCGCTCGGCCATATCGGCTATGACGAGCTGGAGGCCGCCTACGTGATCCAGGCCCAGGGCCAGATCGCCGGTGGCGTCTCGGCCTTCCTGGTGGAAACCTGCCAGGACCCGTTGCAGGTCAAGGCCGCCGTCAACGGCTGCAAGATCGCCGCCGCCCAGGCGGGCAAGAATATTCCCATCCTGGTGCAGGTGACGGTGGAGACCACCGGCACCATGCTGGTGGGCGCCGATATCGGCGCCGCCGCCACCGTGGTGCGGTCGCTGGACGTGCCGTCCCTGGGCCTGAACTGCGCCGCCGGTCCGCGCGAGATGCTGGAACACGTCAAGTGGCTGGTGGAAAACTGGGACGGCTTCATCTCGTTGCAGCCCAATGCCGGTCTGCCCGAGCTGGTGGACGGCCAGACCCGCTATCCGCTGCTGCCCGACGAGCTGGCCACCTGGCATGAGCGCTTCATCGGCATGGGCGTCAACCTGATCGGCGGCTGCTGCGGCACCACCCCCGACCACATCGCCGCCACCAACCAGATGCTGGTCCGCGTCGGCAACGGGTCCCGCCCGGCGCCGGTCAAGCGCAGCGTGCATTGGGTACCGTCCGTCGCCTCGCTGTATTCCCAGGTGTCCCTGCGCCAGGAAAACGCCTTCCTGGCTATCGGCGAGCGTTGCAACGCCAACGGTTCCAAGAAGTTCCGCGACCTGCAGGATTCCGAGAACTGGGACGGCATCGTCGCCATGGCCCGCGAGCAGGTCAAGGAAGGCAGCCACACGCTGGACGTCTGCACCGCTTTTGTCGGCCGCGACGAAATCCGCGACATGACCGAGGTAGTCACCCGCCTGCGCGGTTCGGTCACCACGCCGCTGGTGATCGATTCCACCGAATTGCCGGTGATCGAGGCGGCGCTGAAGCTGTACGGCGGCAAGGCCATCATCAATTCCATCAACTTCGAGAACGGTGAGCACGAGGCCGAGGCGCGCCTGAAGCTGGCCAAGAAGTTCGGCGCCGCCGTGGTCGCCCTGACCATCGACGAAGTGGGCATGGCCAAGGACACCGACACCAAGCTGACGGTCGCCAAGCGCCTCTATGACTTCGCGGTCACCAAGCACGGCCTGCCCGCCGGCGATTTGTTGTTCGACCCGCTGACCTTCACCATCTGCACCGGCAACGAGGACGACCGCAAGCTGGGCGTCGCCACGCTCGACGCCATTGAAAGGATCAGCAAGGAACTGCCCGAATGCGGCATCGTGCTGGGCCTGTCCAACATCTCGTTCGGTCTCAAGCCCGCCGCCCGTCAGGTGCTGAACTCGGTGTTCAACGATCACGCGGTCAAGCGCGGCATGACCGGCGCCATCGTCCATGTCAGCAAGATCCTGCCGCTGCACACCCTGGCGGCCGAGGAAGTGAAGGTGGCCGAGGATCTGATCTTCGACCGCCGCGCCGAAGGTTACGACCCGTTGCAGGCCTTCATCGCCCTGTTCGGCGACCGCAAGGCCGCCGACATGAAGAAGGAACTGCCCGCCAACGTCGAGGACCGCCTGAAGCAGCGCATCATCGACGGCGACCGCACCGGGCTGGAGGACGACCTGACCGAGGCCATGGCGGCGGGCTGGAAGCCGCTGGACATCATCAACACCCTGCTGCTGGAAGGCATGAAGGTGGTGGGTGAATTGTTCGGCGCGGGCAAGATGCAATTGCCCTTCGTGCTGCAATCGGCGGAAACCATGAAGACCTCCGTCGCCTTCCTGGAACCGCACATGGAAAAGGCCGATGGCAGCGCCAAGGCGACCATCGTGCTGGCCACCGTCAAGGGCGACGTCCACGACATCGGCAAGAATCTGGTGGACATCATCCTGACCAACAACGGCTACAAGGTGCACAATATCGGCATCAAACAGCCGATCAGCGACATCATGAAGGCCGTCGAACTCTACAAGCCCGACGCCGTCGGCATGTCCGGCCTGCTGGTCAAGTCCACGGTGATCATGCGCGAGAACCTGGCCGAGATGAAGGCCGCCGGTCTGTCGGTTCCGGTGCTGTTGGGCGGCGCCGCGCTGACCCGCAAATATGTGGAGGAAGACTGCCTGCGCGCCTATGGCGGCGGCGGCGTCGCCTATGCCCGCGACGCCTTCGACGGCCTGGATCTGATGAGCAAGGTGGCCGATGGCAGCTTCGACACCTATGTCGCCGCCCGCGCCGCCGCGCCGCGCTCGGGCAATTCCAAGCGCATCGGCCAACCCCAGGAAACCAGCACCCTGCGCCCGGTGGATTGGGAGGAAGTCAACCTGCGCCGCGCCGAGCTGCACAAGGACGTGCCGGTTCCCACCCCGCCGTTCTGGGGTGCCCGCGTCATCGAGAACGTGCCGCTGTCCAGTCTGGCGCCCTATCTGAACGACACCATGCTGTACCAGTTCCACTGGGGCTATAAGAAACAGGGCCGCTCCATCGACGAGTTCAAGGCCTGGGCCGCCAAGGAACTGCGCCCCATCGCCATCGACATGCTCAAGCGCTGCGAGGCCGAGAACATCCTCAAGGCTCAGGCGGTCTACGGCTATTGGAAGGCCGCCGCCGACGGCGATGCCGTGGTACTGTTCGCCGAGGACGGCACGACCGAAGTCGCCCGCTTCGCCTTCCCCCGTCAGGCCAAGGAGGGCGGCCTGTGCATCGCCGATTTCTACCGCCCGGTGGACAGCGGCGAACGCGACGTCATCGGCCTGCAAGTGGCGACCATGGGCAAGGCCGCAACCGACATCGCCGCCCAATGGTTCGAGGCCAACAAGTACCAGGATTACCTGTACCTGCACGGCCTGTCGGTGGAGATGGCCGAGGCCATGGCCGAATACACCCACAAGCGCATCCGCGCCGAACTGGGCTTCGCCGCCGAGGACGCGCCGGAAACCGAGAAGATGTTGAAGCAGGTCTATCGCGGCTCGCGCTATTCCTTCGGCTACCCGGCCTGTCCCAATATCGAGGACCAGAAGCAATTGCTGGCCCTGCTGGGCGCCGAGCGCATCGGCGTCACCCTGTCCGACGAATTCCAGCTGGAACCGGAACAGAGCACCAGCGCCATCGTCTGCCTGCACCCGCAGGCCAAGTATTTCAGCGTGTGACCCCCTTCCCCCTCCCCCACGCCAGCGGGGGAGGGCCGGGGTGGGGGCCTTGACGTTTCCGGCGCGTTGCCACACCATCGCGCCAACTGCCGGGCATCAGGACCGGCGATCTTCCTCCGACACTGGCGGACCCGTGGGCCGCTTGCCATTCGCCCATTCGTCGGGAGAAAATCCATGTCCTTCTGGACCGATCTGCGCCTGCCCGCGCAGCACGACATGCTTGTCGCCATCATCGAAACCCATTGGCTGCACCGCCACGCCGAGGCCGCTACCCTGGCCGGGGTCATGGACACCCTGTCCGGCCTGTTCGCCCTGACCGGCACCCGCGTCGCCGAGGCCGGGGGACGGCAGATCAAGACCCTGGGCGACAACGCCCTGACCGTTTTTCCCGCAGCGGATACCGATTGCGCCCTGAACGCCTTGGTCGCCCTGCGCGCCGAGGCCGACGATTGGCTGGGCCAGCGCGGCTATGCCAGCCATGTCGGCATCAAAGCCGATGTCGGCCCGGTGGCCCTGGGCCTGATCGGTGCCCCCGGCCAGGAAATCCTGGACGTGTTCGGCCGCCCGGTCGCCGCCGCCTTCACCCTGACCGGCACCGGCCTGACCGTCACCGCCCCGGTGTTCCGCCTGCTGTCTTCGGAAACCCGCACCCTGCTGCGCAAGCACACGCCACCGGTGACCTATATCGGCACCGAGGACCGGCGTCCTCGGGATTAACCCACCAGCCAATCCTCGGCGCGCAGACCGGCGACGCGGGTGAATTCGCCCAGATTGCCGGTCACCACCATCAGCCCCTTGCTGCGGGCGTGCCCGGCGATCATCAGATCGTAAGGACCGATGACCTGCCCCCGCCGTTCCAGATCGGCACGGATGTCGCCGTAATGGGCGGCGGCGGCATCGTCGAACGGCAGCACCGCAAGGCGAGCGGCAAAATCCTCGACCCGGTGACGGGTTTCCACCGGCCGCTGCGATTTTTCGGCGCCATACAGCAATTCGGCCAGGGTGACGGAGGAAATGCACAGCGCCGCCGCCTCGGCATTGAAGCGCTCGCGCAAGCCCGGCGGGCGGTCGCGCAGCACCCGGATGCACAGATTGGTGTCGAGCATGTAGCGGAGCATGCTACAGGCTTTCGCGGTCCTGCATGAGCGGCTGCTCCCGCTCGCCCAAATCCACCCCCGGCGCCGCGAAGAAATCGTCCCACACCGCATTGGCCGGAACGATCACCCGCCGCACCCCGTCGCGCAGGATCGCCACCTCGCGCACCCCCTCCGGGAACGCCACGTCCTTGGGCAGACGCACGGCCTGGGATCGGTTGCTGTGAAACAAGGTGGTGCGGGTCATGACGGCGCCTTTCCTATCCACTTTGGATCAGGATGTGGGATCGCCTTGGGATATGTCAACGGGATATACGCGCAGCCCTCAACCGTCTTGCGTCGCCAGGCATGCCAGCCAACCGTAGAAAATGGCCAAAAACAGCATTAGCGCCGCGAACGCCAGCACCTGCCAAATTTCAAACGGTCCCCCGCCCTTGGTCACAACCACCAACACGGCCAATCCCGCGAACACGGCGCACATCAGACAGGCGCCCAGAAGCCTCCATCGCCCCATGTTCCGCGCCATTTTCCGATAGGCTTCGCCCCACCCCAACCGCTCATCGGCGAATGGCAGGGCGCGGACTTTCGCATAGAGGACCCCGTAATAAGCCAGGATCACCCCAGCCATAACCCCACAAATGGACAGCCAATCCAAACGGCAGAGCAGGAGCAGGGTCATCACCACGACGGTAAAGCCATAGAAGAACTTCATCACCCGCCGGACACCGCGTTCCGCCAGTTCATCCGGCAGAACCCGTCCCCGTCCAAGCACACCGAACGGAAAGAACGCGCGCTGCCCTGAAGCCGTTGTTCTGAATGCGACCTCGCTTACAGCTTCGTAATAACGCATCACTCGTTCTCATACAGGGGAAAGTACATCTAATAGATGTTTATGTCACAAATAAGCCCCCATTGCGAGAGATGTGCAACAAAAAAAGGCGGGGGCCAAACGGCACCCGCCTTCTTCGCATCACTCAGCCGCAAAGCTTAGTGTTTGTGGCCGCAGCCGCAACCGGAATGGGTGTGCTCGACCTCAAGGGCGGCGACGCCCGGCAGGGTCTTGCCTTCCAACCATTCCAGGAACGCGCCGCCAGCGGTGGACACGTACGAGAACGCCTCGTCCACGCCCGCCTTGGCCAGGGCGGCGACGGTGTCACCGCCACCGGCCACGGTCAGCAGCTTGCCCTGCTTGGTGCGTTCGGCCGCGGCCTGGGCCACGGCGTCGGTCGCCTTGTTGAAGGGCGCGATTTCGAACGCGCCCAGCGGGCCGTTCCACACCAGGGTCTTGCAGCCGCCCAGACGGTCGATGATGGCCTCGATGCTGGCAGGGCCGGCATCCAGGATCATCTTGTCGTCGGGAACGGCATCCACCGACACCACGCTGTTGGGCGCGTTCTCGGCGAACTCACCGGCCACCACCGCATCGACCGGCAGGACGATGTGGCACTTGGCGGCCTTGGCCTTTTCCAGGATTTCCCGGGCGGTATCGGCCATTTCCTTTTCGCACAGCGACTTGCCGACCGGCTTGCCCATGGCGAACAGGAAGGTGTTGGCCATGCCGCCACCGATGATCAGGTAATCCACCTTGGCCACCAGATTGCCCAGCAGGTCCAGCTTGGTGGAGACCTTGGCGCCGCCGACCACGGCGGCCACCGGCTTTTCCGGAGCGCCCAGCGCCTTACCCAGGGCTTCCAGCTCGGCCTGCATCAGACGACCGGCGGCAGCCGGAAGGATGTGGGCCAGGCCTTCGGTCGAGGCATGGGCGCGGTGCGCGGTCGAGAAGGCGTCGTTGACGTAGAGATCGCCCAGCGCCGCCAGCTTGGTGGCGAAGGACGGCTCGTTCTTCTCTTCCTCGGGATGGAAGCGCACGTTTTCCAGCAGGGCGATGTCACCGTCCTTGAGGACGGCGATGACCTTTTCGGCCTCGGGGCCGATGCAGTCGTCGGCCCAGGCGACGGCCTGACCCACGGCCTTGGCCAGCGGCTCCACCAGCAGCTTCTGCGAGTACTTGTCCTCGCGCCCCTTGGGGCGGCCGAAATGGGTGAGCACGATGACCTTGGCGCCCTTGGCGGCCAGCTCCTTGAGCGTGGCCGCCGAGCGGTCGATACGGGTGGTGTCCGTGACCTTGCCGTCCTTTGCCGGGACGTTCAGATCGGCGCGGACCAGGACCCGCTTGCCCTTCACATCAAGGGCGTCGATGGTGCGGAACATTTTGTTCCCTCCCGGCCCTTAGTGGGTGGCGACGTACTGCACGAAGCGCAGCATGTTGCAGGTGTAGCCGTATTCGTTGTCGTACCAGGACACGACCTTGACGAAGGTGCTGTCCAGCTGGATGCCGGCGTCGGCGTCGAAGATGGACGGCAGCGGGCAACCGACGAAATCGGTGGAGACCACCTTTTCGTTGGTGAAGCCCAGAACGCCCTTCAGCGCGCCTTCGGACGCGGCCTTCATGGCGGCGACGATCTCTTCGTACTTGGCGGGCTTTTCCAGCTCGACGGTCAGATCGACCACCGACACGTCCGAGGTCGGGACGCGGAACGACATGCCGGTCAGCTTCTTGTTCAGGGCGGGCAGCACCACACCGACGGCCTTGGCGGCGCCGGTGGACGACGGGATGATGTTTTCCAGGATGCCGCGGCCGCCGCGCCAATCCTTGGAGGACGGGCCGTCAACGGTCTTCTGGGTGGCGGTGGCGGCGTGGACGGTGGTCATCAGACCGCGCTTCACGCCCCAATTGTCGTTCAGCACCTTGGCGACCGGGGCCAGGCAGTTGGTGGTGCACGAGGCGGCGGACACGATGGCCTGACCGGCATAGGTCTCGTGGTTCACGCCATAGACGAACATCGGGGTGTCGTCCTTGGAGGGAGCGGACTGCACGACCTTCTTGGCACCGGCGGCGATGTGCTTCTCGCAGGCTTCCTTGGTCAGGAACAGGCCAGTCGATTCGATCACCAGATCGGCGCCCACTTCGTTCCACTTCAGCTCGGCCGGGTCCTTGACCTGGGTCAGGCGGATCTTCTTGCCGTTGACGACCAGGGTGTTGCCCTCGACCGAGATTTCACCCTCGAAGCGGCCATGGACCGAGTCGTACTTCAGCATGTAGGCCAGATACTCGGGGTCGAGCAGATCGTTGATGGCGACGATCTCCAGCTCCGGGTAGTGCTTGGTGGCGGCACGGAACACCATGCGCCCAATGCGGCCGAACCCGTTGATGCCTACACGAACAGTCATATCTTCCTCCACTTGGGTAACCACACGGCGACAGCCGACCGGCCACGGGGCGCGAAACGCCAGAGGGCGCGGGGCGTCTGTTGGGCGGAATGCCTGCCGAATTCTGACGTGACCATATTGCACACTCGCCCGGTCAAATCCAGCCCCGAAAGCGCCAAAACGCAGGGTTCACGGTGTGGAAATGACGGCTGTGCAAGGGGTTGCGGCATACACCCCCGGCGCGCCGCCGCCGCCGCCGCAGGCAAGGGCGGAATCCTGGGGGCGGCCATGCACCGTGTGGGGCCGCTTCCTCCGCCGGTCGGATAAGCCCTCCCCCAAGGTCCTGCGCCTTTCGCCGCAGGGGAGTACGGCGTAAGGACAATTTCCGCGCGTACTGAAAACCGGCATAGTGGTCACACCAAGCACGGGACCGCCATCTCCCCCCCGGCGGTCCCGCGAGGGAGCCTCCCCCCCAATCCCCCCGGCCCCCTCGAAACAGTCGGGCCGCCGGATATCCTCCGGCGGCCCGATGTTTTTGTGTTCAAACTCCCTCGCCGGGCGGGCGCATCCCAGCCTCAGCCGCCACCCTCCGTCCCGGCGGCCAGCCGGTAAAGGCGGGGGTCGCGCAGGGCCGAGGCGGAGATCATCTTGTGCGCGCTGCTGTCGCCCACCCTGACCAAGCGGGCGTGGACGATGCCTTCGCCGTCCTTGACCAGTTCGCGCACTTCCCATTCCGCGCTGGACCCCACCGGCTGATACCGCTGGCCCACAGCAACCTCACGTCGCGCCATCGCGTCATTCTCCACTTTATTCTTGCAACGCCTATACCCCCGGAAAGGAAATATGGGGCACTTTTCCGTTTGCGCGAGATGGCGGCATCCATTTTCCCGTCCGCCAAATAGGTAAATCCGCACTGAAAGCGCAATTCCAGTCAATCATCTGCATGCACCCACCACAAACACCGCTTCGGGCATACCATTCCATAATCAATGCTTATGTCCATGGTATGCTTAGGAAATGAAACCGCGCCTTCATATTGCCTTTTTCGCCCCCTTCCATATTTCAGAACGCCGTGTAAGGACTTCGTGAAGGCGCCAGAAAAGCGCGCCGCCAACCTTTTTCCTAGTGACGGGACCCCCGTTATGCTGACACCATAGCGCGTGGGGACTGCACCGGGTTGCAGACGGGCCGCCGGCGGGGGCTGGCCGTAACACCAAAGATGGTGAGGACGATGAAGATTCTGATTGCCGACGACCATGAACTGTTCCGCGATGGGCTGCGCCATGTCCTGGACCAGCTTGGGGCAGAACTGACCATCGTCGAGGCCTGTGACTTCACGCAGGCGGTCGCCGCAGTGAACAGCCAGTCGGATTTCGACATCGTCCTGCTGGATTTGAACATGCCCGGCATGCCGTGGAACGAGGGGTTGCAGACCCTGCGCACCACCCTGCCCGACACCGTGCCGATCATCATCCTGTCGGCGTCCGACGACCGCCGCCATGTGCTGCAGGCGGTCAATTCCGGTGCCGCCGGGTTCATTCCCAAGACGTCATCGTCGCGGGTCATGCTGTCGGCGCTGAAGCTGGTGCTGTCCGGCGGCGTCTATCTGCCGCCCGCCCTGCTGGAGCAGAGCACGCCCCAGAACGACATCGGCCCCATGGCCAACGAGAACGCGGTATCCTTCCTGACCCCGCGTCAGCGCGAGGTGCTGGCGCTGCTGGGCCAGGGCAAGTCCAACAAGGAAATCGCCCGCGTGCTGCAACTGGCCGAAGGCACGGTCAAGCTGCACGTCACCGCCATCCTGAAGGCGCTGAACGTCAACAACCGCACCCGCGCGGTGGTCGCCGCCTCGCAACTGGGACTGACCGCGCCGGATCAGGCGCGCTAAGCCCACACGATTGCAATCGAAGGCCGCTTCCGCCCCGGTGGAAGCGGCCTTTTCCGTTTCAGGGGAACAGCCGCGCCGACTGGCTGAACAGGGCCACGGCGAAGGCGACGGCCAGCACGGCTTCGGGCAACCAGTCGGACTTCATGGGCAACCTCCGGGTGCGGTGGGTCGGACCATGCTAATGGCGGCGGACGCCACCCGCTCATGACAAAGCAAAGAAAACGCATTTTCCGCACATGTACTGGGGCGGCGGTTCCCGTCTGTTGATTTCCACCATTCGGACTTATCTTGGGAACAAGAGTTTCGGGAGGAAACCGCCATGCGCGAGCAACCCTGGCATGTGCAGAGCATCGACACCGCCGCATCCAGCCTGGGCTGCGACGCAGAGACCGGATTGGACGGCGCCGAGGCCGCGCGGCGCTTGGCGCAGATCGGGCCGAACGCCCTGCCGGAAAAGCCGGGCAAACCCGCCTGGCGGCTGTTCCTGGAGCAGTTCAAGAGCCTGCTGACCCTGGTGCTGCTGGCGGCGGGCGTCCTGGCCGGGGTGATCGGCGACACCACCGACATGGTGGTGATCCTGGTGGTGGTTCTGTTCAACGCCTGCCTGGGTTTCTATCAGGAATTCCGTGCCGAAAAGATCCTCGACGCCCTGAAATCCATGCTGGCCCAGCACGCCCGCGTGCGCCGCGACGGCGTCAAGCAGGAGGTGGCGGCCGAGACCCTGGTGCCCGGCGACATCGTGCTGCTGGAGGCGGGCGACCGCGTGCCCTGCGATGGCCGCCTTCTGGCCGCCCACGGGCTGGAGATCGATGAATCCAGCCTGACCGGCGAATCAGTAGCCGCGGGCAAGGATAGCGCCGCGCTGGAAGATGAAGGGGCGGCGCTGGGCGACCGCGCCAACATGGCCTTCATGAACACGGTGGTGACGCGCGGGCGCGGCGAGATGCTGGCGACCGCCACCGGCCCCGCCACCGAGATGGGCCGCATCGTCGGCCTGCTGGACAACGCCCCCGAGGGCGGCACGCCGCTGCAATTGCGCCTGGACCAGTTGGGCCGCCGTCTGGCGCTGGTGGCGGGCGTGGTGGTGGCGGTGATCCTGGGGATGGGGCTGCTGCGTGGCACGCCGCTGGCCGACGCCATCATGACCGCCGTGGCGCTGGCGGTGGCCGCCATCCCCGAGGGCCTGCCCGCCGTGGTCACCGTCACCCTGGCTATTGGCATGGCCCGCATGGCGCGCAAGGGCGCCATCGTCAAACGGCTGGCGGCGGTAGAGACCCTGGGCTCGACCACTGTCATCGCCTCGGACAAGACCGGCACCCTGACCCTGAACCAGATGACGGCGCGGGCCGGTTGGGCGGGCGGCCGCCGCTTCCGGGTCGAGGGCGAGGGCTACGCCGCCACCGGCCGCATCCGTCCCGACGATCCGCTGGGGGCTTTGCCGCCGCTGGCTGCCTTCCTGCGCGCGGGCGCGCTGTGCAACGATTCCCGGCTGGCGGGCGAGGGCGACGGCCGCAGCCTGATCGGCGACCCCACCGAGGGCGCGCTGCGGGTGCTGGCGGAAAAGGCCGGAGCCGACCTGCATTGGCCGCGCGTCGCCGAGATCCCGTTCGATTCGGCGCGCAAGCTGATGCTGACCGTGCACGAGGCCGAGGGACGGCTGGTGCTGTGCGCCAAGGGCGCCCCCGACGTGATCATCGGCCACGTCACCGCCCTGCGCACCCCCGACGGCGACCACCCGCTGACCGCCGACGACCGCTCCATGCTGCGGGCCGAAATGGAACGGCTGGGCGGGCGGGCGTTGCGCGTGCTGGCCCTGGCCGAAGCCGAGGTGAGCGAGGAGGCGCGCCGCGATCCGCTGGCCGCCCTGGATAGCGGATTGGTGCTCACCGCCCTGGTCGGCCTGATGGACCCGCCGCGCCCGTCGGCCAAGGCGGCGGTGGCCGATTGTCACCGCGCCGGTATCGCCGTCAAGATGATCACCGGCGACCACCGCGTCACCGCCGCCGCCATCGGCCATCAATTGGGGCTGGAAGGCGACGTGATCACCGGCCCGGAACTGGAGGCCCTGGACGATGCCGCCCTGGCGGCGCGCATCGACGCCATCGCCGTCTTCGCCCGCGTCGCCCCCGAACACAAGGTGCGCATCGTCGCGGCGCTGCGGGCGCGCGGCCATGTGGTCGCCATGACCGGCGACGGCGTCAACGACGCCGCTGCCCTGCGCCAGGCCCATATCGGCATCGCCATGGGCCGCACCGGCAGCGACGTGACGCGCGAGGCGGCGACCATGGTGCTGACCGACGACGATTTCTCGACCGTGGTGCGCGCGGTGCAGGAAGGCCGCACCATCTACGACAACATCATCAAATTCGTGCGCTTCCAGCTGTCCACCAATGTGGGCGCCCTGCTGGCGGTGTTCGCGGCACCGCTGCTGGGTCTGCCGGTGCCGTTCCATCCCATCCAGATTCTGTGGGTCAATATCATCATGGACGGCCCGCCCGCCTTGGCCCTGGCCTTCGACCCGCCGCGCGCCGGGCTGATGCGCGAGCATCCCCGTGACCGTGACGAGGCCATCCTGTCGCGCCAGCGCCTGACCCGCTTGCTGGCCTATGGCGGGACCATGGCCGTGGGAACGCTGGCGGTGCTGGCCGACGCCTTGGCCGATGGCGCCAATGCCGCCCATGCCGGGACATTGGCCTTCACCACCTTCGTGCTGTTCCAGGTCTTCAACGTGTTCAATGCCCGCGTCGCCACCGAATCGGCCTTCAGCCCGGCCATGTTCCGCAACCGCAAGCTCTGGGCGGCGCTGACGGCGGTGGTGACCTTGCAGGCGGTGGCGGTGCATTGGGGCCCCGCCCAGGCGGTGTTCCACACCACGGCGCTCAGCGGCGGCGACTGGCTGCTGGCGACGGCGGTGGCGTCGTCGGTGCTGCTGCTGGATGAGGGGCGCAAGCTGGTGCTGCGGCGGCCCTGGCGGCGGCTGTGGCGGTGACCGCTTGTCAAAGCCGCCACCGGACTCGACATCTGGAGCACATGGAATGGGAGAAAACCGATGCGGCAGCGTTTCTCGGCGGCTGAACTGGAAAAAATTCTCGATCAATCGGCCATCTACATGTGCGCCTGCCCGGCCCAGGTTTGCCGGGAAATCCTGAACCTGCGGGAATTGTGGGGCTATCAGGCCGGGTGCCGCGAGCGCCCCGGCAACCAGGACATCCACGACCTGATCGCCGCCGCCACTGAACGGGCGCATGAAGGGCTGGAAGAATGCCTTGCGGAAATTCTGGCGCGCGAGGGCTGGGACCGCGAAACCCTGGCCATGCCACCGGGATTGCGGCGACTGCGCGACGAGATTTTGGCGGGCGCCTAGGCGGCGGCCCCCAACGAGCGTTGCAGGATGTCGTGCAACTGGCGGCCGTTGACCGGCTTGTGCAGGATGGGCAGGCCGCTGGCGGCGGCATGGCGCAGCCGGTCCACGGCGGTATCGCCGGTCACCAGCACGCCGGGAATGGCGTCGCCGAAGGCGCTGCGCAGGGCCTGGATGGCCTCGGCCCCGGTATTCCCCTCTTTCAGGCGGTAATCGGCCAGGATGAAATCGGGGCGCACATGCCCATCGCGCAGAGTTTGCAGCGCTTCTTCCACGTCGGGCGCGGCCACCACGCGATAGCCCCAGCTCTCGAACAACATCTGATAGCCGACCATGACGATGGCCTCGTCCTCGATCACCACGATCAGAGGAGGAATTCCGTCATTCGACTGCATCAACATACCCATGATCCAGGCGTTCCTTCCGCCATGCCCCCGCTGAATAATGCGGCATCGGCACCGGTGGGGAAATTCGCCAGATGGGCATACTCCGCTATATCATTGGCAGGGTGTAGCTACCCTGGAAATACCGGAAACCGCATGCTGATGGGTTGCGCTCGGCGCGGAAATTCGCTCTTACTTCACTTTCCGTTTTTCTGGAGCAGCCGCCCCGCTCCGCCGCAAAGGCCAGAACGCCCATGACTCAGACCGTTGTCCTGCCCGCCATCGGCGCCAAGACCGAGGCAGATATCGATCCCACCCTGGATCTGGTGGCCGAAATCGACCGGCTGCGCAAAGAGAAGAACGCCATCATCCTGGCCCATTACTACCAGGACGGCGAAATTCAGGACCTGGCCGATTTCGTCGGCGATTCCCTGGACCTGTCGCGCAAGGCGGCGGCCACCGATGCCGACATGATCGTGTTCTGCGGCGTGCGCTTCATGGGCGAAGTGGCGAAGATCCTGAGCCCCAACAAGATCGTGGTGATCCCCGACGCCGAGGCGGGCTGCTCGCTGGAGGAATCCTGCCGCCCCGAGGCCTTCCGCGCCTTCCGCGAGAAGAACCCCGACCATCTGGCGGTCACCTACATCAACTGTTCCGCCGAGATCAAGGCGCTGTCCGACGTCATCGTCACCTCGTCCAACGCCGAGGTGATCGTCAATTCCCTGCCGCCGGACCAGCCCATCGTCTTCGCCCCCGACCGTCACCTGGGCGGCTATATCGCCCGCAAGACCGGGCGTGACATGACCCTGTGGCCGGGCAGCTGCATCATCCACGAACAGTTCTCGGAAAAGGAACTGGTCAAGCTGAAGGTGCGCCACCCGAACGCCCTGGTCGCCGCCCATCCCGAATGCCCCGAGACGGTGTTGCAGCACGCCGATTACGTCGGCTCGACCAAGGGCATCCTGGATTACGTCATCAAGACCGATCGCAGCGAATTCATCATCGCCACCGAGCCGCACATCATCCACCAGATGACCAAGGCGGCGCCGGACAAGACCTTCATCCCCGCCCCCTTCGCCGATGGCGCCTGCGCGTCCTGCGCCGATTGCCCGTTCATGGCGCGGAACACGCTGGAGAAGATTTATCTGGCCATGGTCAACGAGGCCCCGGCCCTGACCGTGCCCGAGGAATTGCGCACCCAGGCGCTGAAGCCGCTGGAGCGTATGCTGGAAATGTCCAAATCGGTCCCCATGTCGCAAGGGAGCACGCCCAATGCCTGAACTCGATCTTGCCGATGCCCGCCGGGTCATCCAGGCGTCGCTGGACGAGGACACCGGCGGCCAGGGCTGGGAACGCGGCGACATCACCTCGGCCACGGTGATCCCCGCCGATCTGCGCTTCAAGGGCGTCATGCAGGCCCGCCACGCCATGGTGGTGTCCGGCCTGCCGGTGGCGGCCGAGGCCTTCCGCATGGTGGTGCCCGAAGCCCGTTTTACCCCGCGCGTCCAGGACGGCCAGGAGGTGGCCGCCGGAACCGTGCTGGCGGAAATGGAAGGCCCGGCGCGCGGCCTGCTGACCGCCGAACGCACCGCGCTGAACCTGCTTCAGTTGATGAGCGGCATCGCCACCCTGACCAAGACCTACGCGGACAAGATCAAGGGCACCGGCTGCACCCTGCTGGACACCCGCAAGACCATTCCCGGTCTGCGCAAGCTCAGCAAATACGCCACCCTGTGCGGCGGGGCGAAGAACCACCGCATGGGCCTGTATGACGGCGTGCTGATCAAGGACAACCACATCGCCGTGTGCGGCGGTGTCGGCGCCGCCGTGCGCGCCGCCAAGGATGCGGGCCTGCCCAATATCGAGGCCGAGTGCGACACCCTGGAGCAGGTAGCCGAGGCCGTGGAAGCCGGAGCCGACATCGTGCTGCTGGACAACATGGGGCCAGAGGTTCTGCGCCGCGCCGTCGCCGTGGTGGCGGGGCGCTGCAAGACCGAAGCCTCGGGCGGCGTCAATCTGGACACCATCCGCGCCATCGCCGAGACCGGCGTCGATTTCGTCTCGGTCGGCCGCATCACCCAATCGGCCCCGGCGGTGGATATCGGGCTGGACTGGAACTGAAGATAGAGTGCCAAATCCCATCCTGGGATTTGGCTAGGCCCAAGGGGCCGCGCGGCTTATGCCGCGGAAGCCAAGGGGCGCGGAGGCGCCCCGCCCGGCGTTTGAGGGCGCAATGATCAAGGAACGAAGAGGCGGTTCCATGTATGATCTTCTGGTGATCGGTTCCGGTGCCGCCGGTCTGTCGGCGGCGCTGCGGGTCCTTGAGGCCAAGCCCAATGCCCGCGTGGCGGTGCTGGCCAAGGGGCCGCTGTCGGAAGGCAGCACCATGTACGCCCAGGGCGGCATCGCCGCCGTGCTGGACGCCATCGATTCCACGGAAAACCACATCAGCGACACCCTGGTGGCCGGGGCAGGGCTGTGCAACAGCGAATCCGTGCGGTTCGTGGTGGAGAACGCCCGTTCAGCGGTGGAATGGCTGATCGGCCAGGGCGTGGTGTTCGACCGCGAGGACGGCGCCTATCACCTGACGCGCGAGGGCGGGCATTCGCACCGCCGGGTCATCCATTCCGCCGACGCCACCGGCCGCGCCGTGCAGACCGGCCTGATGGAAAAGCTGCGGGCCTCGGGCGCCGAGGTGTTCGAGCATCACAACGCCGTCGATCTGATCCGCGAGCGTCTGGGCGGCGACCGTCTGGGCCGCTGCGTCGGCGCCTATGCCCTGGACCGCTCCTCGGGCAAGGTGGTGACGCTGGCCGCCCATGCCGTGGTGCTGGCCTCTGGCGGAGCGTCGCGCGTCTATCTCTATTCGTCCAACCCGGACGGCTCGACCGGCGACGGCATCGCCATGGCATGGCGCGCCGGGTGCCGCGTCGCCAACATGGAATTCAGCCAGTTCCACCCCACCTGCCTGTACCACCCGCAGGCCAAGTCGTTCCTGATCTCCGAGGCGGTGCGCGGCGAGGGCGGGCGGCTGCTGCGGCCCGACGGCACCCGTTTCATGGACGAATACGACGAACGCGGCGAACTGGCACCGCGCGACGTGGTCGCCCGCGCCATCGACGACGTCATGAAGCGCCTGGGCTGCAAGAGCGTGTTCCTGGACATCAGCCACAAACCGGCCGAATTCATCACCAGCCATTTCCCCAACATCCATGCCGAGTGCCTGAAATACGGCATCGACATGACCAAGGAACCCATCCCGGTGGTTCCGGCGGCACATTTCACCTGCGGCGGCGTGCTGACAGACCGGTCAGGCCGTACCGACGTGGACAATCTGTACGCCATCGGCGAAGTCTCGTGCACCGGCCTGCACGGCGCCAACCGCCTGGCCTCCAATTCCTTGCTGGAATGCCTGGTGTTCGGCGCCGCCTCGGCCGCCGACATCGTCCAGCACATGGGCAACATCCCGCCGCCGCCGGTGATTCCGGCCTGGGACGAAAGCTGGGTCACCGATTCCGACGAAGAAGTGGTGGTCGCCCACAATTGGGACGAATTGCGCCGCTTCATGTGGGATTATGTGGGCATCGTCCGCTCGACCAAGCGGCTGGAGCGGGCCAAGCACCGCATCAAGCTGCTGCTGAGCGAGATCGAGGAATATTACGGCGGCTTCCGCGTCACCAGCGACCTGCTGGAACTGCGCAACCTGTCCATGGTCGCCGATCTGATCGTGCGTTCGGCCCTGCAACGCCGCGAAAGCCGGGGCCTGCATTACACCATCGACTACCCGGCGCCCGATCCGATCGCGCCGGTCCAGAGCACCATCCTGGTGCCCAAGAACTTCTCGGCCCGCCGCCAGGGCTGAGCAAACCAAGGGGACGCCGCATGAGCCAGTCCATCAACGCCCGCCGCCGGGTGTTCGAGCCCGGCACCTGCATCTTCGCCGAGGGCGAGCCGGGGACCGAGGCCTATGTGGTGGAATACGGCCGCGTCGCCATCTTCAAGACGGTGATGGGCCAGCGCGTCGATCTGGGCACGGTGATCCAGGGCGGCATCTTCGGCGAGATGGCGCTGATCGACGACCAACCGCGCATGGCCTCGGCGGTGGCCGAGGCCGAGACCGCCTGCGTGGTCATCGGCAAGGAACGGCTGACCGAGCAACTGGCCCAGGCACCCAAGGGCGTGCGGGTCATCGTCAACGCGTTGCTGGGCAACATCCGCCTGATGGGCGCCGAACTGGCCGAGGCCCAGGTCACCCTGGCGCTGGACCAATGAGCATGCTGGCCCGCCGTACCGTCCTGGCGGCCCTGCTGGCCGCCCCCGCCCTGCTCTGCCGCCCGGCCCTTGCCTCGGGCGGCGGCGGCAAGGGCGCCGAGATCTACGTCAAGCTGCCCAGTGTCGCCCTGGAATTCTGGGACGCCGACGGCCTGTTCCATGCGGTCAACATCGAGATGAGCGCCGTTTTCACCGAACAGGCCAGCATCAACAAGAAAGTCGGGGTCGAGATCAGCCGCACCCTGTCGGCCATGGCCTGGGAAGAATTCGCCCGCGGCAACCCCGCCGCCACCATCAAGGCGGTGGCGCTGGACGCCGTGCGCAAGGACCCGGCGGGCGCCAAATGCCTGGAAGTGCTGATCATCAAACTGATCATGCGCTGACGGGCAGACACCCTCCTTCCTGAAGGAATGGTGCGGACGACGGGACTCGAACCCGTATGACCGTGGTCGAGGGTTTTTAAGACCGAAATCCGGGCAGCCGACCACGCCAAACAGAACAAAAAAAGCTGCATTATCAATGCAATGTCGCGCACCAACATCAAGTGAGCGCCACTGAAAACCACTCGTTGCCAATGGCTACTGGCGCAATATTGGCGCACGCTTGCGCGTCCAAAGAGCGACGGACGGGCTTGCCGGTTTCGACTGATTGTGGATATCCTAAGGGTGGTTGTGACTGCCACTTTTCGGAACTTCGGGGTTCCGAGATGGTGCGAAGTCGGGGTGCCCGCCTCGAAAACAGACCGAGCAGATTGGGTTGCGGTGTAAGTCCCAGTGAGGCTGCCGTGTAAATCCTGCGGGGTGATGAAGGGCACAGGCGCCGGCAAACCCGGTGCCGCCAGGATGCGGTAACGAAAGGGCCGCATCCGTCAAACGCCAATTGGCGTGAGGCCGACGAGCGCCACATCTTCCTAGGATGCCTGCGGCAGAGGGCTCCAAACCTAAAGGTTTGGGCTCATGTCTGCCGATACCATCCCGCTTCCCAGCGAAGAAATCCAATTTTCCGCCATTACGCCTCCGCCCTTTCTTCGGCGCGACGAGGTGAAGATCTACTTCCCATTCCTGGACGAAAAGGTCCTCGGTTACCTCGCAACGCAAGAACGGGGGCCGCGATACGCCCACATCGGTCGCTACTGCATTTACGAAACGGCCGAAGTCATCCGCTGGATCCGCGAGCAGATGAAAGCCCCAGGTTCCGGGCGGCCTGTTCCTCCTGCTCGAAAGGAGGGAGGCACGGAGGGAAAGCTGCGGGTGGGACGCCCGACGAGAGCACAGGCGCGACGTAAAAAGCGGCAGGAAGCGCAGCCGGTGGATCGGTGACCCCAATGGACTCTTTCACCGAGGACCATCAAGGGCGCAATTCGAGGCCAGGGCAACGGATATCCTATGCTCAGCAGCGGGCAGCAGAGCTTGAACGGGATGGCTACCCCCAGCGAGTCCGATCAAACATCGAGCAGCGGCTCATTGATACGGCCGGGAACATGGGAGAGAACCATCAACCAGACAGTATCGACTATCTGCATGCAGTCTTGTGCCAAGTTGGCCTACCGCGGAGCTGTTCCCAAGGATCAACATTCGAACGCACGAGTGGCGCGACATCCCTGTTGGTCGAAGCAGGGTCATTGTGGAATGGTCGCCGCTGGGAGCAACAACAGCTTCCGTACGGGGCGAAGCCACGTCTGGCGCTGATTCACATCTGCTCAGAAGCCGTTCGCACTCGCTCACCCGTAGTGGAGATCGGCGAATCAGTAAGAGAATTCCTGCTCCGCTTGGGCCTGGACACTGGCGGCCACGAATACGGGCGTTTCCGCCAGCAGATGAAAGCTCTGGCAGCATGCCGCATGACGATCGGTTTTGGCCTATCCACGATCGACGCAAAGCCGATTAAGGAATTCCATGCCTGGGTAGCGGTCGACAACGGCCAGAGAGTTCTCTGGCCCGGCAGGGTTGAATTAACTGCCGATTTCTTTCAGTCGCTTTCCAAACACGCGGTCCCGCTTGACCCTCGAGCCTTGGGCGCTTTGAAGCACAGCGCCCTTGCCCTGGATGTCTACGTTTGGCTCGCACACCGGCTCTGTCGGATCGTCAAACCTGCCGGTGTCAAGCTCTCATGGGCAAATCTGAGGGAGCAGTTCGGCCAAGAGTATCGGGCCGCAAAAGACTTCAAAAAGGCATCCCCATGCGAGCTACCCCGATCATGGTGTATTGCCCGGCATTCAGGCCGACTGGCGGCAGCGGAACGAGGAGGCCGACGGCGAGGAAGAAGCGAATAGGGAACCAAACCTCGGAGTGCTTGCCGGCCACCCGACCGTGCTGAGCCGTCTCCACGATCGCTCGGGTCATCAGCCACAGGAGCAAGGTGCCGCCGACGGCCATGAAGATGGCGTTGTAGAGGCCGAGGGTGGCAGCCAAGATGCCATCGGATCTGAAAAGCGTGCCGAGCGCCTCAACCGCCCAGTCGCCAGCCTTCGCGACGAAGAAGTTTTGACCCTGCTGGGGCATTCTCAGTCCTCCTGACGGGCGGAACGTCGGTGGCCGACCAATTTGCCGAGCCAAGTGGCAAATTGACGAGCCCGATGATCAGCAGCTACTAGCACGGCAATGGTGAGGAGTGCTGCGGCTGCTAAGCCCGCCGTGCCATTGGCCCCCTCTTGAAGAGAGGCAATAGCGGCGAACTGACCCAGTTCGACCAACGTCGCTACGGCTAGCGTCAATAAGAAGCTCAGCAGAAACACTCCGAGCGCCACCAGGGCTACCAGTGACACAACGTAAGCCGCGGCTCGAATCGATAGTTCTTTCATAATGAGAGAACTCCTACGAAGCTGGACTGCTCGAGCGGAAGGATATGCTCATTGTCGAGCAGGCAGCTATTGGAGAATGTATATTTGGTGAAGGAGCTATAGGTTTCGGGGGGGTGATGTCCCGTACTCCCATGGACTTTGCCGGGGGGCGATGTCCCGAGCCTGGGGGGGTAATGTCCCGTGGACAATTTCAGTTTTCCCCCAATTTTTTCACACCAATCACCTTGCGGTGGATTGGTGGGGGTGACGGCAGCAAGCGGATGCCGCCAATCTCGTCCTCATCGATGCCCGCGCCGGGGTATGCTGAACAGGCTGTTCGTAAGGCGATTCGGAATGTCCGGCGCCGGTGTCATTTGGGACAGCGGAGAACTTCGACCGACAAGGCCGCTTATGACGCTGCCCTTGGGCGGGAAAGCCGAACAATTACCCTTGCGGTCGACACTCCGCAGGCAAAGTGGCTTTGGCAAGCCGCTGCTGAAGCCGGCGGGGGAATGCGCGTCTCTGTCGGATCCGCAAAGCGCCTGGCGGACGAAGTCGCTCGCTTAGGACGTCGCCTGTGGCCACGAAAGCGCGATACTGTTTCCCCCTACTCCTATCGCCATGCCTTTGCAGCGGACGTGAAAACGCAGCATCCCGAAGACTGGGACGCCATTGCCGCCGCGCTGGGACATTCGGTCCCCGAGACGCAACGGCACTACGGGAGGGCCAAACAGTCTCGGGGCGGGGGAGGCCGCTTTCTGGGCATCGTCGCCACTGAGTCCCCTAAAGGGCGCCGGAACAAGAAGCCATATCCTGAAAAAGACCCCGAGAAGAAGTCTAAGGTCGCTCCCAGACAGCAGGGCTAAATGCCCTCCGGGTGCTCGCCGTCAAGGTCGCTGCGCGCCGCCTGCGGCGGTGGCCTACGGCCAACCCTGACCGCTCCGCTCCCTACGGGCGCTTGCTTGGCATGCCAGGACGGCTAGGGCCGTCCTGGCGTTGCCAAGGACGTCTCTTTATTGACTCTTTTGCCCGCGAGTGGCCCCCACCCAATTTAACACTGGGGTGAGCCACGACATGTCGGGTCCGGAGGTGGCAATTAGGTCGCTCAACAAGCCATGGTGATTTACGAGAAATTCCCACGCGACGTTGGACCCAGTCGTTACTGCCCCTGCGAAGAGCCCCCCTGGGACACTGGCAGTGAACGCATTGCCGATAGTTCCTACGACTGCGGCGGTAGCTCCTGCGACCGCGGCGCTGATCGCCGCCTTGGCCACAGTAACCAAGAAATTGCGATTTGCTGTACCCGCTACTGCCGCGGCGCGCTCAGGATGCACTCCTTCGCCGATATCCGCATTAACGTCCGTGAGGATTTCGCGTACCGACTCGCTGGCGAGCCCCTTCGACGCATTAACGGCGCTGGCGAATGCGCGCGCCCTTGCCTTGAACTCCTCGGTTACCTCAGTCGTCCTCGCATAGGCCTCTGCATTGCTGAGTAGCAATCGGCCTCGTTCGGTCGAAAAAATCATTGGCCCATGAAGTGCCAAGACAGAGTCCAAGGCCTCACCGGCAGTGACAGCCATCTCAGGATAATCGCCGCTGTCGATCTCTCTTTGGAGGCGAGCCCGTGCGCTCTCAAGCCTAACGCCGAGTGCGAAAATCAAGTCCAATGACCGTTGTTCGGCCATCAATGCGCGTCGATAGCGCCGCGCGGCTTCGGCAATGGTAGCGTAAGCGTTCGAGCCTTCAAGCGCAACCAGCAGATCGTCACAGGCCTGACTAATAACCTCAGAAAAAGCTGAAATATCGGAAAGATCAGTGCCCGTGAGTATGCCGGTTGGGTCAACATCAATGACCCCATCTTCCTGGGCAAAGAACGCGATGCCGGGGGCCTGTTCCGGCAGCGGTCCTATCTCATCGCCAACAGGCTCTTGCTGGTCACCAACGTGCTCATCTTCATCGACAGGCTCGTAGTCTTCGTCGCTAGGTATAGGAACCCACTCAGTGCCCTGCTTTTCAATTACATCAACCGCCGCCTCGGCGACCGAATCGGGCAGATCGGGGAAGCCTTCATAGATGGCTTCGCGCGCATCGATAGGTCCGCCCCAGATATACTGATATCCACCTTCCGCACTTTCGTACGGCGTCCTAACCGCTGGATGCTCGTAGCGCTTAAAGAACCAGCTTACAACTTCGTCGACGTACCACTGCTGATGGTCGTCATCATCTTCCGGCTCATGCTCAAGTCCGTAATCAAAATCAGAAATAAGGGTGTGTCCATTGATATCCGTCTCGGAGTGGTTCTCAACCCCCTCAGGGTACTCCCACAAATTCCAGGTCAAATGCCCAAGTTCTGGGTGCTCAACGACAGCTTGATAATGATATTCGGCGCCCATTTGACGCTCGGAGCTGTCCACCAACTCCCAATCCAACTCATAATCTTCGATGGTGTATATTGGGCCGGTCTGACCGCTTCGAATGCGAGCACGCCCATTGCAATATGGCTGCACTTTGATCCCCGCGTGCCGTCAACACGGCTTTGGATAACATATGTCCGTGAAGCGCACCAATGCGAAGCTTCAGGCCCCTGTTTCCAAAGTGATTTGGGCCTTGGCGCCCTGGACACCCTCGCGCCGCCCTTCCGCGTCCGCAGATGATCATGCAACCTCGCTTGCTCCGCTGTCACTCACGCCAGGTGTCACTCACGCCCCTCCAATAAGAGCTTGCCCTCGCTCTCCTGCGTGAGAAGTTTCGGCCGGATGTTCGTGGCTCGTGCGCTCAGTATTAGAGCCACAACCCATTTCTTCCTGGGTTGCAGGCTTGCCTGCAACCCTGCCCCTCGGCGAGAGCAGGGGGGTAGCAAGGGCAAGGGGTCGGGTGGTGGCGGGGGCACCTCCCAAAACCCCAGAGGGCGCGAAGCGTTCCGCAAAGCGGAATTTTGGGGGAGGGCCGCCACCCGATGGCGCGCTCGCGCGCCACCAAGCCCCTTGACCGCGCGAGGGACCGGCGGTCCCTTAGCTATTTCAGTCTCGAATGACGACTTTCACTCATAGGCGCCGCAACTGCTATTCAGTCACCGCCAATCAACAAGCGGGTCCACTGACAATTGTGGGCAGCCAAAGATGCCAGAGGACAATTTCACCAGGGCTTTGACCTGTCACCGCGTAGGTGAAATCCCTGCCGTGCCTTGAAGTCGCAAGATCCCCTCCCGCGCCGGCAACAGGCAAAGGGAGACTCACGGTGAGATATTTCCCTGCAGCATTTTCCAGGTGGTCTGTCAGCGCCGGGTCTATAGTGGACCCATCCCGGACGTAGGCAAGCATCAAGCCTTCCCGAGCGGCCCACGCATAGTCACCACATATAAATCTCGCCACACCCTTGGAGCAGTAGAGGCCGACCCCCTTTGTCGCATCTAAAATCTTACATTCGACCGGTAGCGGAAACATCCTCTGGCGGCCGGAGAGATGCACGGAGAGGTCGGGCTTCTTTTCGAGCTTATGGCCACTAAAATTGATGCAATCTGAACGGTTCACGAGAGTGACGAGTGGGCTCCACGGACCGCTCTCGTCTAACAACTGATTAAGCCTCGATTCGAGGAGAACGCTAATCTCGACCTCTTCGCCATCTGCGAGCTGCAAGGGATAGTCGGCTACCAAACCGGCCCACGCCTCAGCGATCCATTCGGCGATGATCTGCATATGTATTTCTTCGATGCCCGAAAGCGGCAGCGTGACGCCTCGCGTCAATTCAGCAACGTGGTCGGGACGCGGATGGGCAGTTGAGGAGCTCATTTCCGCTCCCCCTTAAGGAAGGCTGAGTGCTCCCACACAACCCGTTGGGCTACCAATCTGGCCTGGCTGGAAGTCCAATACCGCGTCTGGTTTAGGCGGGCCAACCACAGAGTATCAGCTACGGCATCATGCTCCGTGAGCTCTGTTGCTGCTAGCGCGTCTGCCAGTTTGAGTATTGGGCTGGCGGAGTCGAAATAGCTTGTTTCATTCAGGTTCTGCGAACCAACTATGCGTACGGCCTGCCACGGAAAGGTGCCCCGAGGAAAAACAGGGGTGACACTTAATTCTCGGTTCAGACGCTTCGCCCAGGGCCGCAACTCGGCTTCCAATACGGCACAGAAGGAGGCCAGGCACTCGCGATCCACAGGCTTCTCTGCAGCTTTTCGATTTGCCGCGAACGGCAGGGAATAGCGCAGGGTGTCACCAATCACCTGAATATCGCGCGGTCTGAGGCCGTATAGACCGGCCACCCATTCATCAACGGCCGCCCAGGACTCCTCCGTTTCCATTGCGGCTATAGTCTCGAAGAGTTCTCGGGCCTTGGTTTTCTGCGCGTCTGTCAGGTCTTCAAAGGGCACGATTGGGATGGCGTCAATGGTTGATTTCTCAATAACCTCGCGCTCAAACCCAAATTTCCCGCTGGTCATAAGGGTGACCCACAAAGCGGGTTTACTGCCAACAATCAACGCAAGGTAGCGAACCAAAGCCTCGCCATTAGGGTGTTGGCTTGCGCTATAGCTGTAATAGGTTTCGCGGAATGCGACGTCCTTGTCCGATACGGAACTTTTGATCCGGCCGCCATTCGCGGGCGGTGATTGGTGCACTAGCAACATCGGGCCAGAGTAAATCGCTCGTGAGCGAACGCGATGAAGCCGTTCCTCATTGAATAGCGGAAGCTCGTTTACATCTATGATGCACTGCGACATGGCAGTGCGGTTAACTTCCCTGAGGCTCCGCAACTGCGCTGCAGATTGGCCGCGTTTACCGTCAACATCTACAGGGCTGCTATCTCGGAGTTTTTGATAGCCATTCCCGCTCACAAGCCCTGAAGCCGAAGTCCAATAATCCTTTATGGTGAGTAACTCTCGCGCCCTGAGGCGTTCGTAGACATCCCAATCCAACCCAGTGCCACGCGCGAACACTTTCATGATTTCAGCATGTTGCTGAACGGAGCTGGAAAGGAGGATTTCTGCATTTGCGGGGTCGATGCGCCACCCCCCAGCTGCGTTAAGCTTAGGTTCTGTGTGCGGGGTCACATATCTGAAACCGGATGCCGGTCCAGGACGACGGTTGCGGGCGAACAAGAGACAGAACGGAGCGTCAATGCCCGGCCAGACGGACGTCTGACGAACCTCCGAGCCATTAACAATCCCGGTTACATCCAGAGCCGCAAAGACAGCTTGTCGCGCTTCAAGCATTCCGTCGCCATGCTGGAAAAGGAGGCGTGCATGTAGGGCAAACGCGATCTGACCATCCGGGCGCGCCCACTCCATCGCCCGCCAAAGGAAGGGAAGATCGAGGGCTTCGTTTGGCAATGGGGGGGAAACGCGCTTGCCCAATCGCTCGCTCGCGATCCGGGCAACGGCGCGCTTGACCTCAGCCCAGCCCGGCAACTTCGTTCCAGTGGGCCAAGGGGGATTTCCGACAACCAAATCATATTGGCCGACGTGTTCTTGCCCGACTTCCGGCCCCAGGCTCCCCAAGCTCCGTTCGCCCTTGGCAACTCGGTGGAGCACCGACCCGCGAAGATCTCGCTCGAACTTTAACTTGCTGACCGGCTCCGGATCGGGGTCAAGCTCGATCGAGATCAAATAGAGCCCAAGAGCGGCAAAACGCAGCGCCGCCTCGTTGATATCGAACCCCCTAACCTGATCGTACAGGAGGGCCCGCAAGGTCGAGGTATCTGGTCGCGCCCCGCCCTCCCGCCAACGCTCGGCGACAAGTTGGCGGAAGGCCGTAAGGAGGAAAACACCAGCTCCGGCCGCAGGGTCGAGAATTCGGGCGGAGCTGGCCCGCCCCTCGCACCGGAGCGAATGGAATGCTCCGCGGACCATCAAGTCAGCGATCGGTAGCGGAGTATAGAAGCCGCCCTCCTTGCTCTGCTTCTTGGGGGCGTGGGTCCGCATATAGTGCTCGTAGGCTTGGCTTAGCACGCCCACGGGAATGTAGGAAAAGTCTAGGTAATCCCACCGCTCTTCCCACCCAAGTGCGAGTTGTCCGCCCTGAGCGCGTCGCATGATGTTGCCAAGGACGGCAAAAGCCGCCGGCGAAAGATCCGAGATCAGGTTGTCGCTAAGCGGGAGAAGGTCGCCATTGAACGTTTCGTCCAGCCATTGGCATGTCGCGGTTGCTGCTTCCGGCGTGTCGAATAACGTCGGCGCTTGGCCCGCTAGGAAGCTGGGTAGCAGTCCACGGTCGGCTAGAAATCTGGTGAACAGAGCTCGGCCAACCAGGGAGATTGCCTGTTCTCCTTCAAGACCGTGACGGTTCTTAAGGCTGTCTATCGCGTCAGTGAGGAGCGCAAGAACAACATCAGCAATGTAACGACGGCGATTCGCCTGCATTCCTGGGCGCTCATTGCCGACAATCGCGAACGTGTTGCTGCATTCCCCTTCAACAGCTAGCTCGGACTTTGCTGCTGGGAGATTGTCCAGCCCAAGGCAGTAAAGGGTGAGCGCACCTGGCCTTACGACCGCCATGTATGGGGCATCGCCTCGCATCGCGAGAATGCGGCGAAGCCTATCTAGCCGGTGCGGAACGCCCTCAAGGGCATCGCCATCGAGGAGAAATGCCAGAGGAGATCGCTGCCATTCATAGACTCCAATGACTGCCTGGAGATCGTCATCCCCTGCGGCCCGCCTAGCAAGCAGGGCGGCATAAGGCAATAAGTCGGGACCGTCCTGCTCGAAGAGCTGGAGCGACGCGCGATCACCGCCGTACTTCTCCAATGTCTGGACGAGGTCGAGCATGCTTGAATGGAAGTCCCAGTCGAGTGGCTGATTCTAGTATGTGGCCGGACAGGGTTAAACTCTTTTTAATGCCCCAATGCACGCAGAAAATTGAGGCTCGGCCGTGCACTCAGCCCATCACAAATGATCCCTTAACCGATCAGTCCTGAGATGGTGTAGCGCGCGAGCATTTTCCGATCCCACTGCTCGCCCCCTCATAGGCGCACTATCCAAGCTTCTTCGCCAATTCCTCGGCGTCAGGCTGGTAGTAGCGCTTCAGCATCGTAAGCGTCTTGTGGCCCGTGACAGCCGACAGCTCCAACACGTTGGATAGCTTCTTCGAGAGCCTGGTGGTCCCCTCATGGCGGAGATCGTGAAAGCGCAGGCCGGTTATGCCGGCGGCCTTGCACACACTGCGGAACGCCCGAGATACCTGATCACGGTCGAAGGGAAACACCTCCTCGGCGTTCAGGCGCAATTCCCGGATTTCCTTGAATGCCGCGACGGCTCGCGACGACAGGGGCACGGTGCGGTCCTCGCCATTCTTCGTGTCGTCGATATAGGCGGTCGAATTGCCGACGCCCTTCCAGGCCAGCGAGCGGATCTCGCCCTGGCGCATGCCGGTCTCGATGGCGATTATAATCATCGGCGCAAGCCAAGCGAATTTGGAGGCGCGGCAAGCCTCAAGCAAACGCTCTTCCTCATCGCTTTCCAGGCGCCGCTTACGCCCGGCGCGCGCCTTGGGGCGCTTCAGCCCGGTCACCGGGTTATTCAGGCCGGGCATGTGCCATTCAGCGGCCGCGTGCGCATAGATCGCGCTCAGCAGGTTCATGCGGTTGGCAATCGTGGACGGCGCCTTGCCCGCCGCAACGAGCTCGTTCCGCCATGCGGCGATGTCAGAGGTGGCGATGGAGCCCAGAGAACGCTCGGCTAATTCATCCCGCCGCCAGAGGTTCAGCACCGACCGCTCTTCCTTAGCCCCCTTCTTTTGCGGGGTGACCTCCTTTTCGTAGCGGTCAAGAGCGTCGCGCAACGTCATCGACTGCGCGGCGGCGTCGTCACGATAGGTGCGCCGGCGCATTGTACGTTCCACGCCGGCGGCCCAGTCCTCCGCTTCCTTGCGAGTTTCGAAGGTCGCGGTCTTATTCGGGTAACCTTTGACCCGAACGCGAGCCTCCCAGGCAGGCGCATTGGGGTCGCTCGAACGGTTCCGAATGTAGGCCATTTCGCGCTCTCGAATTTGGGCGAGTGGCGCGATTTTGGCGCAAAAATTATCCTGAAGGAAGTGGGTGCGCAGGCACCAAGGCGCAAAACGCCTTATTTTTTAAGGTGGTGCGGACGACGGGACTCGAACCCGTATGACCGAAGTCGAGGGTTTTTAAGACCCTTGCGTCTACCGATTTCGCCACGTCCGCGACCGGGCGCTACCTTGGCGATTATGCGCGGCGCTGTCCAGTGCTTCGCACCATGGCCGATCCGCCGCATTTCCCCCTATTTATTATAATATACATATATTATTATTCAGGCCGAAATTTGCGCGGCAACAGAGTTCAGTTACCTAGCGTATTCCGAAACCAACCATGACGCTTTGAAAATGAGTATTCAAAGCAATTTGGTGCACGGCAATACCTAGCGGCAGAACGGATGGCACGAGCAACTTTTGCGCGCGAACAAAATGCGCACGGTGATGACTGTCGGATGTTGAAGGCGGGATATTCCATGATGGGCGGATTGGGAATCAAGGGGCGGCTGGTGGCTGCGTTCCTGGCGGTGTTGGCCGTAGTGGCAGCGGTGCTGGTGCCGGTGATGCTGGGGCAGTTAGCGGCAACCATCCGCACCGCCGAGGAACGCGAGTTGGAAAGCACGCGCGTCGCCTTCATGGCGGCAGTGGCCGACGGCACCCGCACCGGCGCGCAACTGGCCCAGTTGGTGGCGGAAATGCCCGACACCCGCGCGGCATTCGCCGCCGGAGACCGCGCCCGGCTGGAACAGATGTTCCTGGCGCCGTTCGCCGCCCTGAAAAGCACCTACGGCATGGAACAGATGCAGTTCCACACCCCGCCCGCCATTTCGTTCCTGCGCGTCCACATGCCGAAGAAATTCGGCGACGACCTGTCCGGCTTCCGCCGCACGGTGGTCGAGGCCAACCGCGACGGCAAGCCGGTCCTAGGCCTGGAAAACGGCGTCGGCGGCCTGGGAATTCGCGCGGTCCTGCCCATCCGCGACGACGGCCGCCATTTGGGAACCGTGGAATTCGGCCTGAGCTTCGGCCCGGCCCTGGCCGAGACGTTCAAGCGCCAGTTCGGCGTCGACGTCGCCCTGCACGCGGTCAAGGCCGCGGTGCAGCAGGGCGGCGGCGTCAAGGAGGAGCCCAAGACCCTGGCCAACACCGCCGCCGAGGCGTTCTTCAGCGAGGCGGAATGGCGGCAGGTGCTGGAGGGCAAACCATCGCTGAAACGCGGCATGCGCAACGGCGTACCGGTCACCGCCATCGCCGCCCCGGTTCCCGATTACGCCGGTAAGCCCGCGGCGGTGGTCGAGCTGGTGATGGATTCCAGCGAATACACCCACCAATACACCCAGGCCCGCACCACCGCCCTGGCGGTCATGGCCGGGGTTCTGGCTCTCGGTCTGGCGGCGGCGGCCCTGTTGGCACGCGGTATCGCCCGACCGCTGGAGGCCATCACCGGAATCATGGGCGCGGTAGCCGATGGCGACCTGGACGCCACCGTGCCATCCACCGAGCGACGGGACGAAGTCGGCAAGATGGCGCGGGCGGTGGCGGTCTTCAAGGCGCAGGCGGCGGAGAACAAGGCATTGCATGACGAGCAGGAAACCCTGCGTGCCCAGTCCGAGGCCGAACGCCATGACGCCATGGCGCATGTGGCCGCCGATATGGAGGGCGCATTGGGCGGCGTCGCCGCTTCGGTCGAGCAGACCTCGGCCGATCTGGTGCGGACCGCCGAGGGACTGAACGGCATGGTGGCGCGGGCCGAGGAAACGGCGGCGTTGGCCGCTGGTGCCGCCGAGCAGGCCTCGGCCAACGTGCAGACCGTGGCGGCGGCCACCGAACAATTGTCCGGCTCCATCACCGAGATCAGTCGCCAGATGAGCGAGAACAGCCGCATCGCCGCCGACGCGGTCGAGGATGCCCGCGCCGCCGACACCCATGTGGCGCAATTGTCCGACGCGGTTCTACGCATCGACGAAGTGGTGCGCTTCATCACCGCCATCGCCGCCAAGACCAACCTGCTGGCCCTGAACGCCACCATCGAGGCGGCCCGCGCCGGAGAGGCGGGCAAGGGCTTCGCCGTGGTGGCGGGCGAGGTCAAGACTTTGGCCAACCAGACCGCCCACGCCACCGAGGAGATCACCAGCCAGATCGCCGGAATCCAGGCGGCGACCGAACAGGCCGTGGGCTCCATCAACGCCATCACCCGCGTCATCGAGCGCATGAACGGCGTCACCTCCTCCATCGCCGGAGCGGTGGAGGAACAGGGCGCGGCCACCCGCGAGATCGCCCGCAACATCGCCCAGGCCGCCAGCGGCACCCGCGAGGTCTCGGACAATGTCGCCGGCCTATCCGAGGCAGTAACCACCGCAGGCAACGCGGCGGAACAGGTCCTGAGTTCGGGGGGACAACTTGCCGGACAGGCCGAGGTGCTGAAGGACAGCCTGGACCGCATCGTCGCCACCATCCGGCAAGCCTGAGGCAACAGAAAAGGGGCGCCCCTGGCAGAGGGCGCCCCTTTTTTCTCGGTGCGGCCGATCAGGCGGCCAGGCGCATGGCCTCGGCGCGCGAACGCATCTTCTTCCAGGCAAACGCCTTGGCCTTGTCGCCAATCCAGCCGGTGGGGTCGATGCCGATCACTTTCAGCACCATGCTGACGGCGCGCTCGGTATGGACCGGGCGGTAGAAGCCATACGCGCGGGCGGCGTATTCGCGGTTACAGCGGTCATGGTCATAGACCGCATCCAGCGGATCGACGGCGGCGTGATAGGCATAGGCCAGTTCGTCGTCGTCGGTTTCCTTGATGCGGCCGATAGCCACCATGGCGCGGCGGAAGATGCCCACGCCCTCGCGGGCGATGTAATGCTTCATGCCGTCATAGAACCACTTGTAGTGGCGGAACTCGTCCCCGGCGATGCGATGACAGATAGCCTTCAGCACCGGCTCGTCGGTGGCGTCGCGCAGGGCGGAATAGAACGACGAGGTGCCGGTCTCGACGATGCAGCGGGCCAGCAATTCGCCGGTCAGCGAGCCGCGCACCGAATTGTCCAGATCGACCGGCACCTTATAGCCGTCGGTGAAGCGCTTGAACCGTTCCTGAAACTTGAACTCGGGGTCGGCCAGTTCGGCGTAGCGGCCCAACACGTCGCCGTGCTGGACTTCCTCGGCCCGCCACTGCACCGCCAATTGCTGGAATTCCGGATCGTCGCGGAAAATCTTCTTCAGATAGTCCGTGTAATCCCCGGCATTACGCTCGACCATCGAGGCGGCCTTGACCACCTTCAGGATATCGGGCGACAGCTTGGCGGCGTCGAACTCGCTCCACGGGATATCATCCGGCGTCCATTGCGGCATCGTCTTCCCCAAAAATGAAGATGGTTGGCGGCCATTTTGTGACAGCGCCGATAAACTGCAAGGAGAATCAAACGACAAAGGGGCCGACCTCGCGGTCAGCCCCTAAGTTCTGATCATATTGCGATCACGCCTCAGGCAGCAGCGGCCTGCATGGCGACGGCAACGGCGACCTTCTTCTCGGCGGCGGCCTTCTCGGCCTCGCTGCGAGCGTCGGCCACCGCGTCCTTGGCCTCCTTGAGGCGCTCTTCCGCCAGGGCGGCGGTCAGCTCGGCCACCGGAATGGCCTCCTCGGCCAGAACGGTGATGCGTTCCTCGTTGACCTCGGCGAAACCGCCGGCAACGAAGATGCGCTCGCTGACCTTACCGGCGTCATGGATGTCGATGACACCCGGACGCACGGTGGCGATCATGGGGGAGTGGCGGGGCAGCGCGCCGAAGTCGCCTTCGGTGCCCGGAACCACCACCATGTCCACCGCGGAGCTGACCAGCAGCTTCGCCGGGGACACCAGTTCGAACTGAATCTTCTCGGCCATGAGCCCGGTTCCTTAAAACAAAATCGAGAAGAGGGGGCGGGCCAAGGCCCGCCCCTTCACGACCGGATTAGGCAGCCTCGGCGGCCAGCTTCTTGGCCTTCTCGATGGCCTCCTCGATGCCGCCGACCATGTAGAAGGCAGCTTCGGGCAGGTGGTCGTACTCACCGGCGCAGATGGCCTTGAAGGACTTCACGGTCTCTTCGATGGCGACCAGCTTGCCGGGGGTACCGGTGAACACTTCCGCCACATGGAACGGCTGCGACAGGAAGCGCTGGATCTTGCGGGCGCGCGAAACGACCAGCTTGTCCTCTTCCGACAGTTCGTCCATGCCCAGGATGGCGATGATGTCCTGCAGCGACTTGTAGGTCTGCAGGATACGCTGCACGTCGCGGGCGACCTGGTAGTGCTCCTCACCGACGATGCGGGGGTCCAGAGCGCGCGAGGTGGAGTCCAGCGGATCCACGGCCGGGAAAATGGCCTGCTCGGCGATGGCGCGCGACAGCACGGTGGTGGCGTCCAGGTGGGCGAACGAAGCGGCCGGGGCCGGGTCGGTCAGATCGTCGGCGGGCACGTAAATGGCCTGAACCGAGGTGATCGAGCCCTTCTTGGTCGAGGTGATGCGCTCTTGCAGGGCACCCATGTCGGTGGCCAGGGTGGGCTGGTAACCCACGGCCGACGGGATGCGGCCCAGCAGAGCGGACACTTCCGAACCCGCCTGGGTGAAGCGGAAGATGTTGTCCACGAAGAACAGCACGTCCTGGCCTTCTTCGTCACGGAAGTACTCGGCGACGGTCAGGCCCGACAGGGCGACGCGGGCACGGGCGCCCGGCGGCTCGTTCATCTGACCGTAAACCAGGGCCACCTTGGAGCCCGGGCCGTCGGTCTTGATAACGCCCGATTCGATCATTTCGTGGTACAGGTCGTTACCTTCACGGGTACGCTCGCCCACACCGGCGAACACCGACACACCACCGTGCGCCTTGGCGACGTTGTTGATCAGTTCCATGATGGTCACGGTCTTGCCCACGCCGGCGCCGCCGAACAGGCCGATCTTGCCGCCCTTCAGGTACGGGGCCAGCAGGTCGATGACCTTGATGCCGGTGACCAGGATCTCGGCTTCGGTCGACTGGGACACGAAGTCGGGGGCCTCGGCATGGATCGGGCGGTACATGGTGGTGGCGACCGGGCCACGCTCGTCCACCGGCTCGCCGATGACGTTCAGGATGCGGCCCAGGGTCTCGGGACCGACCGGCATCTGAATGGCCGAACCGGTGTCGCTGACCTCCTGGCCACGCACCAGACCGTCCGACGAGTCCATGGCGATGGTGCGCACGGTGTTCTCGCCCAGATGCTGGGCAACCTCGAGAACCAGGACCTTGCCCTGGTTGGTGGTGTGAAGCGCGTTCAGGATGGCCGGCAGCGGGCCCTCGAAGCGCACGTCCACGACGGCGCCCATGACCTGGGTGATCGTGCCGACGTTCTTGTTTGCCATTGTGAGCTCCTAATTTCCTTACAGCGCTTCGGCGCCGGAGATGATTTCGATGAGTTCCTTGGTGATCTGCGCCTGGCGCGACCGGTTGTACTTCACGGTCAGGCCATTCAGCATGTCACCGGCATTGCGGGTGGCGCTGTCCATCGCGCTCATGCGGGCGCCCTGCTCGGAGGCTTGGCTTTCCAGCAACGAACGGAAAATCTGCACCGCCATGTTGCGCGGCAGCAGGGTGGACAGGATGCCTTCCTCGCTGGGCTCGAACTCGTACGTCGCCTTGGCGGCATCGTCCTTGGCGGCGGCCAGTTCCGGCACCGCGAAGGGGATGAGCTGCTGGCGGGTCACGACCTGGCTGATCGCCGACTGGAAGCGGTTGTAGACGACGGTACAGACGTCGAATTCACCGGCTTCGAACATTTCGGTGATCTTGGCAGCCACGACGTCGGCTTCCGGGAAGGTGATTCCCTTGCGGCCGAGGCCCTCGAAGCCCTCGATCAGGTGGGCGCCGAAATCGCGCTTGATCTGCTCGCGGCCCTTGCGGCCCACGGGCAGGATCTTGACGGTCTTGCCTTCGCGCAGCAACTGGCTGACGAAGCGGCGAACGTCGCGCACGATGGACGAGTTGAAGCCGCCGCACAGGCCGCGATCCGCGGTCACCATGACGATCAGTTGCACGTCGTCCTTGCCGGTGCCGGCCAGCAGGCGCGGCGCGCCCGCCTGCCCGGCCACCGAGGCGGCCAGGGTGCCCAGCATCCGCTCCATGCGCTCGGCGAAGGGTCGTGCCGACTCCGCCGCGGTTTGCGCGCGGCGGAGCTTGGAGGCAGCGACCATCTTCATGGCCGAGGTGATCTTCCTCGTCGATTTGACGGAGGCGATCCTCAGCCGTAGGTCCTTGAGGCTCGGCATCGGGTATCAGACCCCTTAGGCGAAGGTCTTGGCGTAGGCGTCGAGGAAAGCCTTCAGCTTCTCCTCGGTCTCCTTGGTGATCTGCTTGTCGGTCGCGATGGCGGAGAGGATCTCCGGAGCCTTCGACTTGACCTCGGCCAGCAGGCCACGCTCGAAGCGGCCAACGTCACGGACGTCCAGCTTGTCCAGGTAGCCCTTCACGCCCGAGAAAATGGAGACCACTTCCTCTTCGGTGGACAGGGGGGCGAACTGCGGCTGCTTCAGCAGCTCGGTCAGACGGGCGCCGCGAGCCAGAAGCTTCTGGGTCGAGGGGTCCAGGTCCGAGGCGAACTGGGCGAAGGCGGCCATTTCACGATACTGGGCCAGTTCCATCTTGATGGTACCGGCAACCTGCTTCATGGCCTTGATCTGGGCGGCCGAGCCGACGCGCGACACCGACAGACCGACGTTCACGGCGGGGCGGATGCCCTTATAGAACAGTTCGGTTTCCAGGAAGATCTGGCCGTCGGTGATCGAGATCACGTTGGTCGGGATGTAGGCGGACACGTCGTTCGCCTGGGTCTCAACCACCGGCAGGGCGGTCAGCGAGCCGGCGCCATTGGCGTCGTTCAGCTTGGCCGCGCGCTCCAGCAGGCGCGAGTGCAAGTAGAACACGTCGCCCGGATAGGCTTCGCGGCCCGGCGGACGGCGCAGCAGCAGCGACATCTGACGGTAGGCGACGGCCTGCTTGGACAGATCGTCATAGATGATCAGGGCGTGCATGCCGTTGTCACGGAAGTACTCGCCGATGGCGCAGCCCGAGTAGGGGGCGATGAACTGCAACGGAGCGGGCTCCGAAGCGGTCGCGGCCACGACGGTGGTGTAATCCATGGCGCCGTAATCGGTCAGGGTCTTGACGATCTGGGCGACGGTCGAACGCTTCTGACCGATGGCGACGTAGATGCAGTACAGCTTCGCCTTTTCGTCGGTACCGGCGTGCGCGGCCTTCTGGTTGATGATGGTGTCGATCAGAATGGCGGTCTTGCCGGTCTGACGGTCACCGATCACCAGCTCGCGCTGGCCACGGCCGATCGGGATCAGGGCGTCGACGGCCTTGATGCCGGTCGACATGGGCTCGTGCACCGACTTACGCGGGATGATGCCCGGGGCCTTGACGTCGACGCGGCGCAGCTCGGCCGCTTCGATCGGGCCCTTGCCGTCGATCGGGTTGCCCAGGGCGTCGACAACGCGGCCCAGCAGCCCCTTGCCGACCGGGACTTCCACGATGGCGCCGGTACGCTTGACGGTGTCGCCTTCCTTAATGGTGCGGTCGTCGCCGAAAATCACGATACCGACGTTGTCGGTTTCGAGGTTCAGCGCCATGCCCTTGATGCCACCGGGGAATTCGACCATTTCACCGGCCTGGACCTTGTCCAGACCATGGACGCGGGCGATACCATCGCCCACCGACAGAACCTGGCCGACCTCGGCGACTTCCGCCTCGGTACCGAAATTGGCGATCTGTTGCTTGAGGATCGCGGAGATCTCAGCCGCGCGGATTTCCATTATCCAACCCCTTTCATAGCGAGCTTGAGGTGCTGCAGCTTCGTCTTGAGCGAGCTGTCAACCATGCGGGAACCAACCTTAACCACCATGCCGCCCAGCAGGGCCGGATCGACGGTCACATCGACGGCAACGGTGCCGCCGAACGCAGACTTGAGTGCCGATGCCAAGGCATCCTGCTGAGCCTGGCTCAGCGGGACGGCGGAAGCGACAGTGGCCGAAAGCTCACCGCGCTTGGCGGCAAGTCGGCCGAGATACGCGTCGATGACGCCCAGCAGGGCGCCCAGACGGCGATTCTTGGCCAAGAGCCCGAGGAAGTTCGCGGTCAGACCAGCGAACTTCGCAGCTTCGGCGAGCGCGGCAACAGCCTTGCCCGATTCAGCGCGGGTCAGCACGGGAGAGTCGAGAAGACGCTTGAAATCCGCGCTGTCGCGGATCATGGCCTTCAGAGCTTTGAGGTCGCCCGCCACCTGATCGAGCGCGCCCTGGGAATCGGCGAGCTCGAAGAGCGCGGTGGCATAGCGTTCGGCGATCACGCCGGTTGTTTCGGATGGCACCTGGGCAAGTCCTTCGGGTCAGGTCGGAAACGAGTTCGCCGGGCGGCCTACAATATTGTTTTTCAAACACATTCTGTCGCCAGGAGGAAAAATCCCCCAAAAGCGCGTCGGTTAACTAACACATCAGGATATGTGTTGCAAGCCGACTCCTGCCCAGAAAGTGTGGGTTTCCGACTCTTTACACCCCTGGCCCCCTGGAATCACGCCCCACCCAGGTAGGTAGTGACCTCGCCACCCCACCCTACCCGTCAGAAAAAGCTGTAGGGATCAACGTCCACCTGAACGCGGATTCCACCGCTGGGCGGAAGCGCCGCCAGCCACTCGCGCAGGGCGGCATGCAGATTGGCGCCGCGCGCCGCCTTGACCAGAAAACGGCGGCGGTGACGGCCGCGCAACAGGGCCAGTGGCGCCGGAACCGGCCCCAGCACCTGGAACGCCGGATCGCGCGGCGCGGCGCGGGACAGGCGGCGGGTGTAATCGTCCAGCGCATTGGCATCCGGCCCCGATACCACCAGGGCAGCCAAACGGCCATAGGGCGGCATGCCTGCCTCGCGGCGGCATTCGGCTTCCGAGGCGATGAAACTGTCACGGTCACCGGCGATCAGCGCCTGCATCACCGGATGGTCGGGCTGGTAGGTCTGCAACAGCACGCGGCCGGGCCGCTCGGCACGGCCGGCACGGCCCGCCACCTGCGACAGCAATTGGTGGGTGCGCTCGGCGGCGCGCAGATCGCCACCCTCCAGCCCCAGATCGGCATCGACCACGCCGACCAGGGTCAGCATGGGAAAGTGATAGCCCTTGGCGACGATCTGGGTGCCGATCAGCAGGTCGATTTCGTGGTCGGCCACCTGACGGACGAATTCCGCCGCCGCATGGGGGCCGGTCACCGTGTCCGACGCCATCAGCGCCACCCGCGCGCCGGGAAAGCGGTGCGCTGCCTCTTCGGCGATGCGCTCGACGCCGGGGCCGCAGGCGGCGAAGCTGTCCTCGGCCTCGCATTCCGGGCATTTCAGCGGCGGGCGCACCGAATGGCCGCAATGGTGACAGACCAGCCGCCCGGCCAGCCGGTGCTCCACCAGCCACGCCGTGCAATGGGGACATTGCAGGCGGAAGCCGCATTTGCGACACAGGGTCAGCGGCGCATAGCCCCGGCGGTTGAGGAACAGCATGGCCTGTTCGCCCGCCGCCAGCGTCTCCTCCAGCGCCTGCACCAACACCGGGCTCAGCCACATGCCGCGCGGCGGCGGGTGGCGGCGCAGATCCACCGCCTTGATCTCGGGCAGCGCCGCTCCGGCATGGCGGTCGGGCAGATGCAGGCGCACATAGCGCCCGGCCTGGATGTTGGCCAAGGTCTCCAGCGACGGCGTCGCCGAGGCCAGCACCACCGGAATTGCCCCCAGCCGTGCCCGCACCACCGCCATGTCGCGGGCGTGATAGCTGACACCGTCTTCCTGTTTGAAGGCGCCGTCGTGTTCTTCGTCCACCACCACCAGCCCGAGGCCGCGATAGGGCAGGAACAGCGCCGAGCGGGCACCGACCACCACCCGCGCCTCGCCCGAGGCCACGGCACGCCAGGTATCGCGCCGCCTGGCGTCGGACAATTCCGAATGCCATTCCGCCGGGGCGACGCCGAAGCGGTTGGTGAAACGCTTGAGCCATTGCGCCGACAGGGCGATTTCCGGCAGCAGCACCAGAACCTGACGGCCCCGTTCCAGGGCGGCCACCACCGCCTCGAAATAGACCTCGGTCTTGCCCGAGCCGGTGACGCCGTCGATCACCTGCACCGAGAACCCGCCGTCCAGCGCCGTCACCAGGGCATCGGCGGCGGCACGCTGGCCGTCGGACAGGATGGGCGCCGGACGGCCGAGGTCCGGCGCCTCGAAGGTCGGCGGCGGCGCCACCTCGACCTGTTCCAGGGCGCCCGCCTCGTGCAGGCCCTTGACCACGCCCGGCCCCACCCCGGCCTCGCGCGCCAGATCAGCGGCGGGCAGCGGCGGCAAGGCGGCGGCGGCGTCCAGCAACTGGCGCCGCGCCGCCGTCATCTTCAGTCCCTCGGGCTGGATTGCGGCCAGCCGCAGGGCATGACGGGCGCGCGGCGGCTCCAGCGCCTCGGGCACGCTCATGGACATCTTCAGCACGGCGCCGGGCATGGCCAGGGTATAGGCCGCCACCCAATCGACGAATTTCCGGGTGACCTCGGGCAGCGGCGGGCAGGACAGTCGTTGCCCGATCACCCGCAGACGCTCGGGCGGCAGGTCGCCCTGGGCGGCGCCCCACACCACGCCCACCACCTCACGTTTGCCCAGCGGCACCACCACGAAATCGCCCGCGCCCACCGGCCGGTCGCCAACACGGTAGTCGTAAGGCCCCGCCAGCGGCAGCGGCAGCAGCACGGCTACGGAAGAATACGGAGAAAATATCGGCGCGGGGTTGGCGGCGGCGGAAGGCATGGCTAGACTGTACAGCCCTTGCACCCCATTGCGAAAGCCGAGACGCTGAATGGCGCACCCGCGTGACGACGCCGCCCCCACCGACCCAGGTGTCGGCACCCCCACCGAATCCCAGGTGGCGGCCTATCTGCGCCGTCACGGCGATTTTCTGCTGCGCCATCCCGATCTGATGCTGAGCCTGTCGCCGCCGTCGCGCTGGTCCGAGGCCGGGCCGGTGGTGGACATGCAGGCCTTCATGATCGACCGCCTGAAGGAAGAGGTACACCGCATCAAGGGCGCCGCCGAGGATCTGATCCTGACCTCGCGCTCGAACATGAGCGTGCAGAACCGCACCCATCAGGCGGTGCTGGTGCTGCTGGAGGCCGCCGATCTGGACGGACTGGCCCAGGCGGTGGCCGACGATCTTCCGCCCATCCTGGACGTGGACATCGCCACCCTGTGCTTCGAGATGCCCGACGCCGAACCGCCCCATGACGGTGCCGGAGTGCGCCCCCTGCCCCTGGGCAGCGTTGATCTGCTGCTGGGCGGCGCCGACCGCACCTGCGCCCTGAACGAGGAATTGCCCGGCGACCCGGCGCTGTTCGGCGGCGGCGCCACCCTGGTGGCGTCCTCGGCCCTGGTGCGGCTGTCGGCGGGCGGCGGGCGCCCCGAGGGCGTGCTGGCGCTGGGCTCGCGTCATGGCTGCACTTTCCATGCGGGCCAGGGCACCGAACTGATCAGCTTCCTGGGCCGGGTGCTGGAAACCCAGTTGCGCCGCCTGCTGTGACGCAAGCCGGGATTGCGTTCCCGGCCCGTTGACGCGCCCCCTCGCCCATCGCATGCTGCGGTGCATTTTATGCGAGGGGGATTTCAACTCATGGACTTCATCACCGCCATCAAGACCGGCTTCGGCAAATTCGCCATGTTCCAGGGCCGCGCCCGCCGCTCGGAATACTGGTTCTTCATCCTGTTCCTGATGCTGGGCAACATCGTCTTCGGCCTGCTCGACGCCGTCACCGGCATCGGCGTGCTCGGCCTGATCTTCGCCCTGGTCACGCTTATTCCCGGCATCGCCGTCACCGCCCGCCGTCTGCACGACACCGACCGCTCGGGTTGGTGGTACCTGCTGTTCTTCGTGCCGGTGATCGGCGCCATCGTGCTGATCATCTGGTTCTGCGGCAAGGGCACCGAGGGCGACAACCGCTTCGGCGCCGATCCGGTCGCCATCGCCGAACCGGCCTGATTTGCAAGCGGGCGCGGCGGCGCTATGATCTGGTCATGCCTGCCGCGCCCATCCATTTCGCCGCCCGCCCCGACCTTGCCGCCGCCATCCAGAACTGGCGCGACTGGCTGGCGGGCGAACGCCGCGCCAGCCCGCACACCCTGGACGGCTATGCCCGCGACCTGTCGGCGTTCTGCGCCTTCCTGCTGGCCCATCTTGGCGGCGAGGCCGATCTGGAGGCGCTGCGGACTCTGACCCCCGCCGATTTCCGCGCCTTCCTGGCCGCACGGCACAATGACGGCCTGGGCCGGTCATCCATGGCGCGGCTGATGAGCACGCTGCGCGGCTTCTTCAAATATCTCGACCGCCACGATCTGGTGCACAACCCGGCCCTGGGCGCGGTCAAATCGCCCCGCCCGCCCAAGGCGGTGCCCAAGCCGCTGGCCGCCGACGAGGCGTTGGAGGCGCTGGCCACCGCCGGGGAATTGCAGGACGAGCCGTGGCTGGCGGCGCGCGACGTGGCGCTGTTCACCCTGCTGTACGGCTGCGGCCTGCGCCTGGGCGAGGCGCTGGGCATGGCCCGGCGCGACGTGCCCAAGGGCGACACCATGGTCATCACCGGCAAGGGCCGCAAACAGCGCATGGTGCCGGTGCTGGCGGTGGTGCGCGAGGCCATCGCCGATTACATCGGCCAATGCCCCTATCCCCTGCCCGCCGAGGGGCCGCTGTTCGTCGGCGTGCGCGGCGGCAAGCTCAATCCCGGCGTGGTCCAGCGCCAGATGCGCCGCCTGCGCCTGTTGCTGGGCCTGCCCGACACCGCCACGCCGCACGCCCTGCGCCATTCCTTCGCCACCCATTTGCTGGCCGGAGGCGGCGATCTGCGCACCATCCAGGAATTGCTGGGCCATGCCTCGCTGTCCACCACCCAACGCTACACCAAGGTCGATGCCGCCCGCCTGAAAGGCGTGTACGACGCGGCGCATCCCAGGGCGAAGGCGACAGACTGAAGGCGCCACATCTCCGAACGGCGTCTCCAAGAGGCTTGAGCCCAAGGGATACGAACACCGGGATAGCACACCGCCCGGCGCAGGCCATCGAAGATGTGGCAGTTTGTTATACCCCGACACCCCGTATCGGTCATTCCCGCGAAAGCGGGAATCCATGCATCCGCATTCGACATTTTGTCGGCCAAGACCTACTCAGGCCCACCATGGACACCCGCTTCCGCGCATATGTGCTAACTTAACAAAGGATTAAACCACAGAGACACAGAGGCACAGAGAGATTGGAGCCGTGGCGAACGAATTCACTCAATTCTGGCGGGTATCTCTGTGCCTCTGTGTCTCTGTGGTGAATTTATTGTTCATCACACGCGGCTAAGTTAGCCGCCTATGCGCGCAGGCGGGTGTGACGCAAATGGGAAAGGGCTTTCCTCTACCGGTTAAAGCCGGATAGGACCGCGCGGCATTTGCGCCCCCGCCCGCCCCGCGCTACAAGCGAGGGATGAGCACCACACTCACTCTCGGGCTGGCCGACGAGGCCGCCACCATTTCCCTGGGGCAGCGTCTGGCGGCGCTGGCGCAGCCGGGCGACGTCATCCTGCTGTTCGGCACGCTGGGCACCGGCAAGAGCACCCTGGCCCGCGCCTTCATCCGGGCGCTGACCAGCGACGACGAAGAGGTTCCCAGCCCCACCTTCACCCTGGTTCAGGCCTATGAGACGCCAGCGGGCGACGTCTGGCATTTCGACCTGTACCGGCTGGACAAGCCCGAGGATTCCTATGAACTGGGCATCGAGGACGCCTTCGTCGACGGCATCAGCCTGATCGAATGGCCCGAGCGGCTGGGACGTCTGATCCCGCGCCGCCGCCTGGAACTGACCCTGGAACCGGGCGAGAGCGAAACCACCCGCCGCGCCACCCTTGTCTCCCATCTCCAATGGGACGACCGACTGAAAGAGTTGCAGCCATGACCGAGCGCGCCGCGCTGATTTCCCGTTTCCTGACCGATGCCGGATGGGGCGATGCCGAGCGGTCCCGGCTGGCGGGCGACGCCAGCTTCCGCCATTACGACCGTCTGGCGCGCGGCGCCGAGCGGGCGGTGCTGATGGACGCGCCGCCGCCCAAGGAGGACGTGCGCCCCTTCGTGCGCATCGCCCGCCATCTGGAGGCGTTGGGCTATTCGGCGCCGCGCCTGCTGGCGGTGGACGAGCGCGCCGGGCTGCTGTTGCTGGAGGATCTGGGCGACGGCACCTATACCAAATTGCTGGCGGCGGGCCATGACGAGGCGGCGCTGTACGCCCTGGCCACCGACGTATTGGCCGACCTCAACAACCGCGCCGATGCCATCCCCCAGGGTGTGCCCGCCTATGACAACGACCGCCTGCTGACCGAGGCGCTGCTGCTGACCGATTGGTATCTGCCCGCCTTGGGCCGCCAACCCGACCCGGTGGCCCGCGCCGCATATCAGAAGCTGTGGCTGGAACTGTTCCCCATCGCCCGCGCCATGCCCGACACCCTGGTGCTGCGCGATTTCCATGTGGACAATCTGATGCTGCTGGAGCGTCCCGGTCTCGCCGCCTGCGGCCTGCTGGACTTCCAGGACGCGGTGGTGGGGCCGCTGACCTATGATCTGATGAGCCTGCTGGAAGACGCCCGCCGCGACATCGCCCCCGCCCTGATCGCCGCCATGAAGGACCGCTATCTGGCCGCCCGGCCGGGCCTGGACCGCGAGGCCTTCGACGCGTCGTGGGCGGTGCTGGCGGCGCAGCGCCATGCCAAGGTGATCGGTATCTTCACCCGGCTGTGGAAGCGCGACGGCAAGACCAATTACCTGATCCACATCCCCCGCGTCTGGCGCCTGCTGGAGCAGGCCTGCGCCCATCCCGCCCTGGCGGGTCTGCGCGCCTGGCTGGACACCCATATCCCCGCCGCCGAACGCAAGGTGCCGACACCATGAGCTTCCGCCCCCACCGCGCCATGGTGCTGGCCGCCGGCCTTGGCCTGCGCATGCGCCCCATCACCGAGCACACCCCAAAGCCGCTGGTCGAGGTAGCGGGGCGCACCATGCTGGACCGGGCGCTGGACCACCTGACCGCCGCCGGGGTCAGCCGCCTAGTGGTCAACACCCATTGGCTGGGCGACAGGATCGCCTCGCATCTGTCCGGCCGTCCCGGCATCACCCTATCGCACGAGGACGTGCTGCTGGAGACCGGCGGCGGCGTCGCCCATGCCCTGCCCCATCTGGGCACCGAGCCGTTCTACGTGGTCAATTCGGACATCATCTGGACCGATGGCGCCAGCCCGGCGCTGCTGCGGCTGGCCGATGCCTGGGACGAGTCCCGCATGGACGCCCTGCTGCTGCTGACCCCCACCGCCACCGCCATGGGCTATGAAGGGCAGGGCGATTTCTTCCTGGACCCCACCGGCCAGCCCCGCCGCCGCCAGGAACCCGAGGTGGCGCCGCTGCTGTTCTCGGGCGTGCAAATCCTGTCGCCCCGGCTGTTCGCGGGCGCGCCCGGCGGCAAGTTCTCGCTGAACGTGCTCTACGACCGCGCCCTGGCGGCGGGCCGTCTGGCGGCCATCGTCCATGACGGCCGCTGGTACCACGTCGGCACCCCCGCCGCCCTGCCCGAGGTCGAAGCGGCCATCGAGGCGGCAACGCCCTAGTGAAGTGACACGGATGGACACGGATAAACACGGACCAAAAGCAAACGGGGGAACATCCGTGTCCATCCGTGTCCATCCGTGTCACCTTGATCCGGGCTGTTCGGGGAAGACCCCATGACCAATGTCGCGGGCAAAATCTTCACCATTCCGCCGGGCATGGCCTTTGTCGATGCCCTGGCCGAGCATCTGCTGGCCGAGGCCGACGGGGATCCGTTGCGGCTGGCGGAAATGGAAGTTCTGCTGCCCAACCGCCGCGCCTGCCGCTCGGGGCGCGAGGCGTTCCTGCGGCTGTCGGGCGGCAAGCCGCTGCTGTTGCCGCGCCTGCGGCCCATGGATGGCGGCGACGGCGACGACGCCTTGCTGTTTTCCGATGGTCCGCTGGACATCCCCCCCGCCATTTCCCCCATGGAGCGCCACCTGCTGCTGACCCGCTTGGTGCTGGCCATGGGCGGTGGCCGTGGCGGCTTCGCGCCGACACCCGATCAGGCGGCACGGCTGGCCACCGAACTGGCGGCGCTGTTGGACGCGGTGCAGATCGAGCGCGTCGCCTTCGACCGCCTGGGCAAGCTGGTGCCCGAGGATTACGCCGCCCATTGGCAGGTGACGCTGGATTTCCTGAAGATCGTCACCGAGCACTGGCCCGCCTTGCTGGGCAACCGCATCGACCCACAGGACCGCATCAACCGCATCCTGGACGCCCAGGCGGCACGCTGGCGTTCGGCGCCGCCGGAAACGCCGGTGATCGCGGCGGGCTCGACCGGCTCGCGCCCGGCCAGCGCCGACCTGATCGCGGTCATCGCGCAATTGCCGCGTGGCAAGGTCATCCTGCCCGGCCTGGATTTGTCCCTGGATGCCGCCACCTGGGCGGCGCTGGATGAAAGCCATCCGCAACACGGCATGAAGAAGCTGCTGGACCGGCTGGGCGTGGACCGCCGTCAGGTCAAGCCGCTGCCGCTGCGCCCCGATCCGCGTGCTGCCCGGTCCGCCCTGTTGTCCGAGGCACTGCGCCCCGCCGCCACCGCCGAGGCATGGCGCGACATGGGCGAGTTCCCGGCCATCACCCTGGACAACGTCTCGCGCCTGGACGCCCCCGGCCCGCGCGAGGAGGCGGGGGCCATCGCCCTGATCCTGCGCGAGGCGCTGGAGACCGACGGCCGCACCGCTGCCCTGGTCACCCCCGACCGGTCGCTGGCCCGGCGGGTCTCGGCGGAACTGGAACGCTGGGGGCTGGTAATCGACGATTCGGCGGGCCGTCCGCTGGATACGTCCGAGCCCGGCACCTTCCTGCGCCTGCTGGCCGACATGGTCGCCGACGATTTCGCCCCCCATGCCGCCCTGGCCTGCCTGAAGCATCCGCTGGCGGCGGGCGGCGACGAAACCGGGCCGTTCCGCACCCTGGTTCGGCGGCTGGAGATGTCGGCCTTGCGCGGCCCGCGCCCGGCGCCCGGCATTCCCGGCCTGAAGGCGGCGGCGCGCGACGGGCGGGTGCGCGATTTCCTCGACCGGCTGGCGGCGCTGCTGGAGCCGTTCGTCCAGGTGATGGCGCAGGAAACGGCACCGCTGGCCGATCTGATCCGCGCCCATATGGAAGCCGCCGAGGCACTGGCCGGAACGTCGCTGTTGCCCGGCCCGGCCCGGCTGTGGAAGGGCGAGGCGGGCGAGGCCCTGGCGTCATGGGCGGGCGAGTTGGCCACCGCCGCCGAGGCGGTGCGCGCCTCGTTCCCCGCCATTCCGCCGCGCTTCTATCCGGCGTTGTTCGAACAAGTGCTGACCGGGCAGGTGGTGCGCCAGGCCTGGGGCAGCCATCCCCGCCTGTTCCTGTGGGGCCCCATGGAGGCGCGGCTGCAAAAGGCCGATGTCATGGTGCTGGGCGGCCTCAACGAAGGCACCTGGCCGGGCGAGGCCGAGGCCGATCCGTGGATGAGCCGCCCCATGCGCACCGCCTTCGGCCTGCCCGCCCCGGAACGCAAGATCGGTCTGGCCGCCCACGATTTCGCCATGGCCTTCGCCGCGTCGCGGGTGGTGCTGTCGCGCTCGGCCCGCGTGGACGGCACCCCCACCGTGCCGTCGCGCTGGCTGATGCGGCTGGACGCGGTGATGGATGCCGCCCGCCTGAGCTTTGGCGAAGACGCCGGGCAATACCTGGACTGGCACGCCTTGATGGACCGGCCCGATGCGTTCGAGCGGGTGGCGCCACCCGCCCCGCGCCCGCCGGTGGCGGCACGTCCGCGTTCGCTGTCGGTGACCGAGATCGAGACCTGGATGCGCGATCCCTACGGCATCTATGCCCGCCGCGTACTGGGGCTCAAGGCGCTGGACCCCATCGATTCCGATCCCGGCGCCGCCGAATACGGCTCGCTGGTGCATGACGCCATCGACCGTTTCCTGACCGAAACACCCGGCCCGCTGCCGCCCGATGCCGAGCAACGCCTGATCACCATCGGCCGCGAAGTGTTCGCCGAGGTGCTGTCGCGCCCCGGCGTGTGGGCGTTCTGGTGGCCGCGCTTCCAATCGGTGGCGCGCTGGCTGATCTCGCACGAGGCACCGCGCCGCGCCGACATCGCCCGCATCCATTGCGAGATCGACGGAAAGCTGGAGGTGGATGCGCCAGGCGGGCCGTTCCTGCTGCGCGCTCGCGCCGACCGGGTGGATGTGCTGCGCGACGGCTCCCTGGCGCTGATCGATTACAAGACCGGTCAGCCGCCCGGCGCCCGCGAGGTGGCCGCCGGATACGCCCCGCAATTGCCGCTGGAAGGCGCCATCGCCCGCTTCGGCGGCTTCGACGGCGTGCCCGCCGCCGAGGTGTCGCACATGCTGTACTGGCGCCTGAAGGGCGGCGCCGAGGGCGGCGAGGAAAAATCGGCGGGCGATGCCCCGCGCCAGTTGATCGACGAAGCCATCGAAGGCCTGAAAGCCCTGGTCGCCACCTTCGACGACGAACGCACCCCCTACGCCGCCCGCCCCCACCCCGACCGCGCCCCCAAATACAGCGACTACCAACACCTCGCCCGCCTGCGCGAATGGGCCACCGCCGGAGAGGAGGGCGAGGAATGAACCCCATAACGGCTAGCACCTTGCGACCAGACACGGATGACGCGGAAGCCGCTACGCGGCCACGGATGACACGGAAAGAGAGTAAAAAATATCCGCGCAATCCGTGGGCGGCAGAGCCGCCATCCGTGCAATCCGTGTCTGGTCGCACGGCGTTCGAAACCGAAGCACATTTCCGCGACGGAGGAATGGCGTGACCTCTCCCCTGTTGGACGATGCCGCCGCGCGGCAGCGGCGGGCGGCGGATCCCGAGGCTTCGGTTTGGGTGGGGGCGTCGGCGGGCACCGGCAAGACCAAGGTGCTGACCGACCGGGTGCTGACGCTGTTGCTGGCGGGCACGGCGCCACACCGCATTCTGTGCCTGACCTTCACCAAGGCCGCCGCCGCCGAGATGAACAACCGCATCAACCAGCGGCTGGCGAAATGGGCGACGGCGCCGGACGGCAAGCTGGCCACGGACTTGCACAACTTGTTGGGCCGCATTCCCGACGAAGCGCTGATGGTCACGGCGCGGCGGCTGTTCGCCCGCGTGCTGGACGTGCCGGGCGGCATGCATATCGAAACCATCCATGCCTTTTGCCAGTCGCTGCTGCGCCGCTTTCCGCTGGAGGCCGGGCTGGCGCCGCACTTCCAGGTGATGGACGACCGCGATTCCGGCGAATTGCTGGAGGAGGCCAAGGAAGAGGTGCTGACCCAGGCCCGCGACGGTTTCGACGGCGAACTGGCCGCCGCTTTGGCCGACGTCACCGGCCGGGTGCACGAAACCGCCTTCCCCGAGTTGATGGCCGAATTGTCGTCGGAACGCGGCCGACTCAAGCGGCTGCTGGAAGCTCACGGTGGGCAACAGGGCGTCATCGCCGCCATCCGCGCCCGGTTGGGGCTGGAACCGGGCGAGATTCCGGAAACCATCGTCGCCCGCGCCTGCACCGACGACTCCTTTGACGGCGACGGCCTGCGTCACGCCATGCACGCCCTGCTGAACGGCAGCAAGACCGACGCCGAGCGCGGGCAGAAGCTGGATCGCTGGCTGGCCCGCCCGGCCCAGCGTGCCGCCGAATTCGACGCCTATGCCCTGGCCTTCCTGACCGCCGATGGCGGCATCCGCAAGACCCTGTGCACCAAGAAACTGGCCGAGATGCCCGGAATCCTGCCGGCGCTGGAGACCGAGGCCGAACGGGTGCTGCGCATCACCGGCCGCCTGAAATCGGCCACCATCGCCAGCGCCACCGCCAGTCTGCTGATCCTGGGCGGGGCGCTGCTGGGCGCCTATGAGCGGCGCAAGCAGGGCCGGGCGCTGATGGATTACGACGATCTGATCCTGGCGGCGCGCGACCTGCTGGCGCGGCCCGGCGTGGCGCCGTGGGTGCTGTACAAGCTGGATGGCGGCATCGACCATGTGCTGATCGACGAGGCCCAGGATACCAACCCCGATCAATGGGCGGTGGTCGGCGCCCTGACCCAGGAATTCTTCGCCGGGCTGGGGGCGCGCGAGACGTTGCGCACGGTGTTCGCGGTGGGCGACGTCAAGCAATCCATCTATTCCTTCCAACGCGCCGACCCCAAGGCGTTCGATGCCATGCGCCGCCTGTTCGCCGAGCATGTGGCGCAGACCGGCGGTAAATGGGCGGAAATCCCGCTGAACCTGTCGTTCCGCTCGGGCCGTGCCGTGCTGGACGCCGTCAACGCGGTGTTCGGCCCGGCCAGCCCGGCCCGCGACGGCGTGGCGGGAGTAGACGAGGACATCACCCATCTCGCCTTCCGCTCGGGCGCCGCCGGTCTGGTGGAAATCTGGCCACCGGTCGAGCCGCGCGCCGCCGACGAATTGCCCGCCTGGAAGCCGCCCATCGAGCGCATTGCCGGTGATTCGCCGCGCACCCGGCTGGCGCGGCTGGTGGCCCGGCGCATCAAGGCCATGGTCGGTACCGAAGCCCTGCCCAGCCAGGGCCGCCCGGTGCGGGCGGGCGACATCCTGGTGCTGCTGCGCCGCCGGGGCTCGTTCGTCGAGGATCTGGTGCGCGAGCTGAAGGCGCTGGAGGTGCCGGTGGCCGGTGCCGACCGCATGGTGCTGACCGAGCAGATGGCGGTCATGGATCTGATGGCCCTGGCCAATTTCCTGATCCTGCCCGAGGACGACCTGACGCTCGCCACCGTGCTGAAGGGACCGCTGGTCGGCATGGACGAGGAGGCGCTGTTCCGGCTGGCGTGGAATCGCGGCGAAGCCCGGCTGTGGGACGTGCTGCGCCGCCGCGCCGGAGAGGAAGAGAGCTTCGGCCGCGCCCTGGACACCCTGTCCGGGCTGTTGGGCAAGGTGGACCGGCTGACGCCGCACGCTTTGTTCGCCCACATCCTGGGACCGCTGGGCGGCAAGCGCCGCCTGCTGGCGCGGCTGGGGCTGGAGGCCGAGGACCCGCTGGACGAGTTCATGGCCCTGACCCTGGCCTATGAACAGGGCCGCGCCCCCAGCCTGCAAGGCTTCCTGCACTGGCTGGAGACCGGCGCGGTCGAGATCAAGCGTGACCTGGAACAGGGCGGCCGCGACGCCGTGCGCATCATGACCGTGCACGGCTCCAAGGGCTTGCAGGCGCCCATCGTCTTCCTGCCCGACACCTTGCAGATGCCCACCCAAGGCTCGCGCCTGCTGTGGCTGGACGACGATCTGCTGCTGTGGCCGCCGCGCGCCGAGATGAACGACGACACCGCTCAGGCCGGGCGCGACGCGCAAAAGGCGGCGCGCGAGCGGGAATACCGCCGCCTGCTCTATGTCGCCATGACCCGCGCCGAGGATCGGCTGATCGTCTGCGGCTGGCAGACCAAGCGCGCCGCCCCCGCCGGGTGCTGGTACAATCTGATCCGCGCGGCGGTGGCCGCCCAGGCCGAGGAGCTGGACGATCCCTTCCTGGCAGCGCAGAACGAGACCCCGGACGCCCGTATCCTGCGCCTGATCTGCGCCCAGACCGCCGAACCCGACCGCAAGAGTGAAGCGGCGGCGGAACGCCCACCCGCTGCCCCCCTGCCGGAATGGGCGCGCACCGCGCCGCCCGCCGAACCGGCGCCGCCGCGTCCGCTGGCGCCATCGCGCCCCGATGGCGAGGAACCGGCCGCCCGCTCGCCGCTGGCGCCGGGCGAGGACGTGCGCCGTTTCGCGCGCGGCAAGCTGATCCACAAGCTGTTGCAGACCCTGCCCGACCTGCCCGCCGACCAGCGGGCGGCGGCGGCCATCCGCTATCTGGGCAAGGCGGGCGCGGAATTCGCCGCGTCGGAACGTATCGCCATCGCCAACGAGGTGCAGGCGGTGCTGGACAATGCCGCCTTCGCGCCACTGTTCGCACCGGGCAGCCGGGCCGAGGTGCCCATCGTCGGTCTGGTCGGCGACACCCGCGCCATCGCCGGACAGGTGGACCGGCTGGTGGTCACCGACGACGAGGTGCTGGTGGTGGATTACAAGACCAACCGCCGCCCGCCGGTCGATCCCGCCGACATCCCCGACATCTACGTCCGGCAGATGGCGGCCTATCGGCTGGCCCTGGCCTGCGTCTACCCCCGCCACCGGGTGCGCTGTGCCCTGGTATGGACCGACGGCCCACGCCTGACCGAGATCGATCCTGGCCGCCTGGACGATTCCCTGGCCGAGATGGTGGGCAATTGATTGGATACATTCCGCTTCAAAAACTGAACCGGCTAGTTTAGTTTCTGATCATGCTTAAATCCTGTTCCGCCCGTTCGTCGGCCAAACGCTCGGCCATTCTGGACGCCGCCCAGGTCTGTTTCCTGGAGCTGGGCTATTCCAACACCAGCATGGACATGGTGGCGACCCGCGCCGCCGTGTCCAAGGCCACCATCTACGCCCATTTCGCCAGCAAGGATGAATTGTTCGGCGCCATCATCCACCGCCGCTGCGATTCCCTGGCCACCGCACTGGACTCGGTGACGGTGGACGTCATGCGCGACGCCCGTTCGACCCTGATCACCGTGGCGCGGCAATTGCTGGACATGCTGCTGGACGAACGGGTGCTGGGCATCTACCGCATGGTGGTGGCCGAATCCGCCCGCCATCCCGATCTGGCGCGGGTCTATTTCGAGGCCGGACCGCTGCGCGGTAAGCAACGGCTGGTGGAAGTACTGGACATGCTGGTTCAGCAGGGGCTGATGGAAATCCCCAACATCTGGCTGGCCATGGACCAGTTCATCGGCATGCTGCGCGGCGAGCATTTCAACCGCGCCCTGCTGGGCCTGCCGCCCAACCCGCGCGCCGACCGCGACCGCACCATCGCGGGCGCGGTGGACATGATCATGTCCGCCTACGGCAAAAAATAGCCGCGCCCTCAATCGCCGCCGCGACCACACCCAGACCCAAACCCAGGGCGCACACCCCGGTCCAGCCCCATTCCGCCCAGGCCCGCGCCCCCAGGGCCGAACCGATGGCCCCGCCGCTGAACATCACCGTCATGTAGACGGTGTTCAGCCGCGAGCGCGCCGCCGCGTCCAGGGCATAGATGCGGGTCTGGTTGGACACCATGGCCGCTTGGATTCCCACATCCATCACCAGCACCGCCGCCACCAGCATCCCCAGGGAATCGGGCAACGCCAGCATGGGCAGAAAGCTCAGCGCCACGGCCAGCGCCCCCAGCACGATCAGCACGGCGGGACCGCGCCGGTCGGCCAGACGCCCGGTCAGCGGCGCCGACAGGGCACCGGCGGCGCCGATCACCCCGAACAGCCCGGCGACCGAGCTGCCCAGATGCAGCGGCGGTGCCTCCAGCTTCAGCGCCAGCACCGACCAGAAGGCGGAAAAAGCGCCGAACAGCAGGGCCTGAACCAAAGCGCCGCGCCGCAGCACCGGATGGGCCAGGAACAGGTCCAGCAGCGAGCGCAGCAGGCGCGGATAGGACAGCCGCACCGAGGGTTCGACCCGCGGCAGCCGCGCCGCCAATCCCAGAAGCATGACCAGGGTCAGCGCCGCCGCCACCCAAAAGGCGGCACGCCATCCGGCCAGACCGGCGATGAAGCCCGACAGGGTGCGGGCCAGCAGGATGCCCAGCAGCAGCCCCATCATCACCGTGCCCACCGACCGGCCGCGCCGCGCCTCGGGCGCCAATTGCGCCGCCAGCGGCACCACCTGCTGGGTCACCGTCGCCAGCAGGCCGACGCCCAGGCTGGCGGCCGCCATCACCGCCAGCGACGGCGCCAGGGCGGTGACCACCAGCATCGTCGTCAGCAACGCGGCGGTGATCAGGATCAGCCGCTTGCGTTCGACGATGTCACCCAGCGGCGACAACAGCAGCAGGCCCAGGGCATAGCCCACCTGGGTCAGCACCGGGATACTGGCGATCTCGGCGCCGCCCACCGCGAAATCGCGGGCCAGCAGCCCCAGCATGGGCTGGTTGTAGTAGATGTTGGCGACCATGATGCCCGCCGCCGCCGACAACAGCAGCAGCAGCGACGGCGGCAACGGATCGGAGGAGGAACCGGCGTTACGCATTGAGACCCTTCATGCCTTCGCTGGGATAACGCTCGCCCGACGCAGCGCCGGGCGGCAGGGCGGCATTCAATTGCGCCACCTCGTCCGCCGACAGACGGAGGGCGGCGGCGCCCACATTGTCCTGTAGATAGGCAATGCGCTTGGTGCCGGGAATAGGCAGGATGTCGGCCCCTTGCGCCAGCAGCCACGCCAGCGCCACCTGCCCCGCCGTGCAGCCCTTGGCGGCGGCCAGGGCACGCACCTTGTCCACCAGATGCTGGTTGGCATCCATGTTGGCGCCCTGGAAGCGCGGATTCATGCGCCGGAAGTCACCTTCGGCCAGATCGTCGGTCTTGGCGATGGCCCCGGTCAGCATGCCGCGCCCCAGCGGCGAATAGGCCACCAGACTGACGCCCAGCTCGCGGCACACCGGCAGCACGCCGCTTTCCACATCGCGGCTCCACAGCGAATATTCGCTTTGCACCGCCGCGATGGGATGCACCGCATGGGCGCGGCGCAGGGTGTCGCCCGAGACCTCGGACAGGCCCAGTGCCCGCACCTTGCCCTGGCGCACCAGATCGGCCATGGCGCCCACCAGGTCCTCGACCGGCACCTCGGGATTGCGGCGATGGGCGTAATAGAGATCGATGGTCTCGATCCCCAGCCGCTTCAGCGACGCCTCGCACGCCGCCTGCACATAGGCCGGGCTGTTGTCGATGGTGCGGGCGTACACCCCCGGCTGACGGACGATGCCGAACTTGGTCGCCACCACCACGCGGTCGCGCTTGTCCGCCAGGAAGCGGCCCAGAAGCTGCTCGTTATGGCCGCTGCCATACATGTCGGCGGTGTCGAAATGGCTGACACCCAGTTCCAACGCCCGTTCCAGCGTGGCCAGCGATTGAGCATCATCGGTGGGGCCATAGAACTCGCTCATGCCCATGCAGCCCAAACCGATGGCGGCGACGGAGAGCGAGGACGAGCCGATCTTGCGCTGTTCCATGTTTTCATCTCCCGCGCCGGGCCTCGGCGCATTAAGCTGGGGTGAGATAATATGTAAACTACACCGTGCAGTGTACTTGTGGGGACGATCCATGTCAAACCCGGTCTGCGGCCAGCGCGGCGAGGCCAAGCGTCAGGCGGTCATCGACGCCGCCGAGCGCATCTTCCTGGACCTGGGCTACGCCAATGCCTCCATGGACGGCATCGCCGCTGAGGCCGGGGTGTCCAAGCGCACGGTCTATAACCATTTCGCGGGCAAGGCCGAGCTGTTCCAGGCGGTGGTGGCGCGGCTTTACACCGGTTTGCAGGAAACCAACCGCCGCGGCCTGCCACTGGACCGCCCGCCCGCCGAGGTGCTGGATGCCTTCGCCCGCGAATTGCTGGTGCATCTGCGCCGCCCGCAGATGCTGGGGCTGTTCCGGCTGATCGTCGCCGAACGCCCGCGCTTCCCGGAACTGGGATTGGCCTTCACCGCCGGCGGCAAGGGCACCGCCTTCGCCGCCCTGGAAAACTTCTTCGACGCCCATGGCCGCCAGGGCACGCTGCGGGTGGACGATGCGTGGGAAGCAACCGTGCTGTTCCTGGGCGTACTCAAGGAATCCGTCCACTGGCCCGCTTTGCTGGGCCTGCCAGTCGCCGACGACGACACCGCCATCGCGGCGGCGGTGCGGCTAACCATGAAGGTCTATGGCGTTTAGGGCATCCCGGCCAGAAATGGGCTGATGCCCTGGTCATTCCCGCTGCCGTCCGTGCTGGCGGACCGAGCCAGCGGTAACACGGATGAACACGGATAAGCGCGGATGGGCACGGATGACCGAGCGTCTCTGCCGTCATGCCCGTGCTTGACACCAGCATCCACGCGGTGCCGTCCAGAGGTTTGTTAAGAAATTTCCTGATCGCCGGAGCAACAACAGCGATGACGGAGGGACTGGGAAAGACATCCGTGCCCATCCCACCCATCCGTGTTCATCCGTGTTACCGCTGGCTCGCTCCACCAGGGTGGGCGGCACCAAGCTTCACTCGGATGCCGGGGGACTCATTCCCCTGGCGTGCGCTGGGCCATGCGGAAGGGGTGGGACGGATAGACGCCCAGGATGCGCACTTCGTGGCTGAAGAATTCCAGTTCCTCCAGCGCCAGCCGCAGGCCGCGCTGGGTGGGGTGGCCCTCGACGTCCACATAGAATTGCGCCGCCACGAACTCGCCGCCCACCAGATAGCTTTCCAGCTTGGTGATGTTGACGCCGTTGGTGGCGAAGCCGCCCAGCGCCTTGTACAGCGCCGCCGGGACGTTGCGCACGCGGAAGACAAAGGTGGTGACACAGGATTGGTTGGGATTGGGCTCGATGGCGTCGCGGGCCATCACCACGAAACGGGTGGTGTTGTGCTCGGCGTCCTCGATATTGGCCTTCAGGCTTTGCAGCCCGTAAATCTCGGCCGCCAGTTCCGAGGCGATGGCCGCTTTGGTCTTGTTGTCGCTGCGCGCCAGATCGGCCGCCGCGCCCGCCGTGTCGGCGCCGACGATCACCTTCAATCCCAATTGGCGGATCAGGTTGCGGCACTGGCCCAGGGCATGCACATGGCTTTCCACCTGGGTGATGGTTTCCAGCGTGGCGCCGGGCACCGCCAGCAGGTGGTGGTTGATGCGCTCGAAATGCTCGGAAATGATATGCAGGCCCGAATAGGGCAGCAGGTGGTGCACGTCGGCCACGCGCCCGGCCACCGAATTGTCGATGGGAATCATGGCGTAACGGGCGCGGCCTTCGCGCACGGCGGCAAAAGCATCCTCGAACGTCGCGCAGGGCAGCGGCTGCATGGCCGGAAAGGCGTTGCGGCAGGCCAGATGCGAGTAAGCGCCGGGCAGGCCCTGGAAAGCGATGGAATTCGCGGCGTCGAGAGTGCTCATGTCGGTCCGGTGGCTTAGAGGCCGCGCGCGATCATGTCGCGGGCACGGTCAAGATCGGCGGGAGTATCGACACCCAGCGGAACGGTGTCAACCAAGGCACAGTCGATGCGCATGCCGTTTTCCAGGGCGCGCAACTGCTCCAGCTTCTCGCGCTTCTCCAGCACGCCCTGGGGCAGCGAGACGAAACGCTGCAACGCCTCGCGCTTGTAGGCGTACAGGCCGATATGGTGGTAATGCGGCCCCTCGCCCCACGGCGCGGTGGCGCGGGTGAAATACAGCGCCCGGCCGACCCGCTCGCCCGCGCCAAAGCCAACCACCGCCTTGACCACGTTGGGGTTGGTGCGTTCCTCCTCGACCTTGATCTCGGCCACCAGAGTCGAAAGGTCCACCGCCGGATTTTCCAGCGGCTGGAACACCGCGCGCACGATCTCGGGGTCCAGGGTCGGCAGGTCGCCCTGGACGTTGACCACCGCGCCGAAGGCGTGGTCGGGGTCGATCTTCTCCAAGGCTTCCCACACCCGGTCCGAGCCCGAGGGATGATCGGGGTTGGTCAGCACCGCCGTGCCGCCATGGGCCTTCACCGCGTCGGCGATCTCGGCCTCGCCGGCCGCCACCACCACCGGCCCGATCCCCGCCGCCACCGCGCGCCGCCACACCTGCACGATCATCGGTACCCCGCAGATATCGGCCAACGGCTTGTTGGGCAAGCGGGTGGCCGCCAGACGGGCGGGAATGATCACGACGGGGTTGAGGCGCGGCGGATGGGCGGACATGACGGGCTTTCCGGCTTGGGCGAAAACGAAGGCGGCAACCTTATCGCGCCCCGCCCCGCCTGCAAATCACCTTTCGACGGGGGTGCTGTATACAATCATTGGGGTGTGTGGGAGCATCGCGGGTAACGCAGATGAACCCCGATGGGCGCAGATGGGCACGGATAAGACTTTCCCCTTGGATACCTTGACCGAAACCGTCATCGCCGCGGCTTTCGCCGTGTCGAACACCCTGGGACATGGCTTCCTTGAGAATATTTACAAGAACGCCCTGACCGAGGAGTTGGAGGTGCTGGGGCTACGGGTCGCCAAGGAAAAGCCCTATCCGGTCCTCTATCGCGGCAAGAAGATGGGACTATATGTGGCGGATATGGTGGTCGAGGACAGGGTGATCGTCGAACTCAAGGCGGTAGACGATCTGACCCAAGCCCACCGGGCGCAATTGCTGAACTACTTAAAAGCCAGCAACATCCCCATCGGCCTGTTGTTCAATTTCGGCCGCCCGAAAATCCAGATCAAACGGGTGATCCTGTAAACCATCGGCGCCCATCCGCGCCTATCAGGGTTCATCTGCGTTACCTTCGCCCTGTCCGCCCGCGCCGCCATCGTCGCGGCTGGCTCTATCCCCTCTGGCCTTCGGCGGCGGTTCGGGCCAAACTCGGGCCGCGTTAGACCTCGTGGGGAAGCCATGACCGCCTGTCCGTCCGAATTCATCGCCCTGGCCGAGCGTCTGGCCGAGGCCGCCCGTCCGGTGATCCGCAAGTATTTCCGCACGCCGGTGGCGGTGGACGACAAGCCCGACGACAGCCCGGTGACCATCGCCGACCGCGAGGCCGAGGCGGCCATGCGCCTCCTCATCGCCGAGACCTATCCCCAGCACGGCATCCTGGGCGAGGAGCACGGCCGCCATAACGTGGACGCCGAATGGGTGTGGGTGCTGGACCCCATCGACGGCACCAAGGCATTCATCACCGGCAAGCCCAGTTTCGGCACGCTGATCGCCCTGGCCCATCGCGGCCGCCCGGTGCTGGGCATCATCGACCAGGCCATCCTGGGCGAACGCTGGCTGGGCGCCGACGGCCACCCCACCACCTTGAACGGCGCCCCGGCGCGGGTGCGCGACTGCGATGCCCTGGCCAAGGCCTATGCCTACACCACCGGACCGGAATTCTTCGACGCTGCCACCCTGCCCGCCTGGAACCGCATCGCCGCCAGCGTCAAGCAGCCGCGCTACGGCTGCGATTGCTATGCCTATGCCTTGCTGGCCTCGGGCTTTGTCGATCTGGTGGTCGAGGCCGGGTTGAAGCCCTATGACTATTCCGCCCTGGTTCCGGTGATCGCCAACGCGGGCGGCACCGTCACCGATTGGAATGGCGCGCCGCTGACCATCCATTCCGATGGTCGCGTCTGCGCGGCGGGCGATGCCCGCCTGCATGCCCAGGCGCTGAAGGTGCTGGCCGGATGATGTCGGCTAGCGTGCTGGCCGACATCCTGCGGCCATTGAGGCCGCGGCCAAGCGGGCGGATGCCCGCGCCCGGCGAGGGGCACTACAACCGGCCGACAGGGCCGGTTGGCATCAAGCGTGTTGCCGTTGCCCTGCTGATGCTGCTGGCGCTGCCCGCCCAGGCCGAGCCCAAGCACGCCATCGCCATGCATGGTGAACCGAAATACCAGCAGGGCTTCACCCATTTCGCCTACGTCAATCCCGACGCGCCCAAGGGCGGCAGCCTGCGCCGCGCCGCCCAGGGCACCTTCGACAATCTGAACCCGTTCATCGTCAAGGGCGTCGAGGCGGCGGGGTCGTCGCTGCCGTTCGAGACGCTGCTGGTCTCGTCCGCCGACGAACCGTTCAGCGAATACGGCCTGCTGGCGGAAAGCATCGACACGCCGCCCGACCGCTCTTGGGTCACCTTCGTCATCCGCAAGGAAGCGCGATGGCACGACGGCAAGCCGGTGACGCCCGAAGACGTGGTCTTTTCCCTCGACATCCTGCGCACCAAGGGCGAGCCCACCTACCGCTTCTATTATGCCGCCATCGACACGGTGGAGAAAGTGGGGCCGCGCGCCGTGAAGTTCACCTTCAAGCCCGGCGACAACCGCGAGATGCCGCTGATCGTCGGCCAGTTGCCCATCCTGCCCAAGCATTACTGGCAGGGCCGCGCCTTCGACGCCACCACCCTGGAGCCGCCGCTGGGCAGCGGTCCCTATCGCATGGGCAAATTCGAGCCCGGCCGCTTCGTCACCTACGAGCGGGTGCGTGATTATTGGGGCAAGGATCTGCCGGTGCGCCGCGGCCAGTTCAATTTCGACGTGCTGCGCTGGGATTACTACCGTGACACCTCGGTCATGCTGGAAGCGCTGAAGGCCGGCGAATACGATTTCCGCGAGGAGAACGAGGCCACCAAATGGGCCACCGCCTATGAGGATTGGACGGCGCTCAAGGACGGCCGCGCGGTCAAACTGCGGCTGGACAACCATCTGGCGGCAGGCATGCAGGCCTATGCCTACAACACCCGGCGGGCACCGTTCCAGGACCCCAAGGTGCGGCAGGCCCTGGCCTATGCCTTCGATTTCGAATGGACCAATCAGACGCTGTTCTGGGGCCAATACCGGCGCTGCGACAGCTATTTCGCCAATTCTGATCTGGCCGCCACCGGCCTGCCCGGACCGGACGAGCTGAAGGTATTGGAGCCGCTGCGCGATCAGGTGCCGCCCGAGGTCTTCACCACTCCCTACCGCCCGCCGGTCACCGACGGCCAGGACAACATCCGCCCCAATCTGCGCACCGCCATGAAGCTGTTGGAAGAGGCCGGGTGGCGGGTCGAGGACGGCAAACTGGTCAAGGACGGCCAGCCCCTGCGCTTCGAAATCCTGCTGGTGCAGGCGGCGTTCGAACGCATCACCCTGCCGTTCGTGCGCAATCTACGCCGTCTGGGCATCGAGGCCAGCGTGCGCACCGTCGATCCCAACCAATACGTCAACCGGGTGCGCGCCTTCGATTTCGATATGATCGTCCATTCCTGGGGCCAGTCGCAGTCACCGGGCAACGAACAGGCCAATTTCTGGTCGTCCGAATCCGCCGGGCAGAGCGGCAGCCAAAACGTGGTCGGCATCCAGAATCCGGCGGTGGATGCGCTGGTGGAACAGGTGATCAGCGCCCCCGACCGCGAAAGTCTGGTGGCCCGCACGCGGGCGCTGGACCGGGTGCTGTTGTGGAACCATTACGTCATCCCGCAATGGTACATGGGCGCCAACCGCCTGGCCTTTTGGGACAAGTTCGGCCGCCCCGCCGCCGTGCCCATGCAGGGCTATCAGCTCATGACCTGGTGGGCGAAGGAGAACTGACGCCGTGCTGGCCTATGTGCTGCGCCGTCTGGCGCTGATCCCGCTGACCCTGTTCGGCATCATGCTGATCAACTTCGCCGTGGCGCAGATGGCGCCGGGCGGCCCGGTGGAACAGATGATCGCCCGCATCGAGGGGAACCAGAACGGCGCCACCGAGCGGCTGGCGGGCGGCGGCGGCGAGTTGCAGCGCGGCAGCCAGCCCAAATTCCGCGAGGGGCAAAGCGGCGCCTATCGCGGCGCCCAGGGACTGGACCCCGCCTTCATCGCCGAGATCGAGAAGCAATTCGGCTTCGACAAACCGGCGCATGAACGCTTTTTGCAGATGCTGGGCAATTACCTGCGCTTCGATTTCGGCAAGAGCTTCTATCGCGATGTCTCGGTGCTGGGCCTGATCGCCGAGAAGATGCCGGTCTCCATCTCGCTGGGCCTGTGGAGCACGCTGATCATCTATCTGGTGTCCATCCCGCTGGGCATCGCCAAGGCGCGGCGCGACGGCGGGGCCTTCGACATCGCCACCTCGTGGGCGGTGGTGGTGGGCTATGCGGTCCCCGGCTTCCTGTTCGCCGTGCTGCTGATCGTATTGTTCGCGGGCGGGCGCTATCTGTCGTGGTTCCCGCTGCGCGGCCTGACCAGCACCGATTGGGACACTCTCAGCACGTTTGGCAAGGTGAAGGATTATTTCTGGCATCTGGCGCTGCCGGTCACCGCGCTGGTGGTGGCGGGCTTCGCCAGCCTGACCATGTTGACCAAGAATTCGTTCCTGGAAGAGATCAACAAGCAATATGTGGTGACGGCGCGGGCCAAGGGCCTGAGCGAGAACCGCGTGCTGTACGGCCACGTCTTCCGCAACGCCATGCTGCTGGTGGTCGCCGGTTTCCCCAGCGCCCTGGTCGGCATCCTGTTCGCCGGATCGATCCTGATCGAGATCGTGTTCTCGCTCGACGGTATCGGCCTGTTGGGCTACGAGGCGGTGATGAACCGCGATTATCCGGTGATGTTCGGCACGCTGTACATGTTCAGCCTGCTGGGTCTGGTGCTCAATCTGGTCAGCGATCTGACCTATCACTATGTCGATCCGCGCATCGACTTCGACAGCCGGGGGGGCTGAGCCATGCGCCTGTCGCCCATCACCCGTCGCCGCCTGGACGCCTTTCGCCGCAACCGCCGGGGTTTCTGGGCGCTGTGGCTGTTCCTGACGCTGTTCGGCGTGACCCTGGCCGCCGAACTGGTGGCCAACGACCGCCCCATCGTCGTCAGCTATCAGGGCAGCCTGTATTTCCCGGTGGTGAAGAACTATCCGGAAGTCACCTTCGGCGGCGACTTCCTGACCTATACCGATTACCGCGACCCCTACATGGCCGCCAAGATCGCCGAGAACGGCTGGGCGCTGTGGCCGCCCATCCGCCATGATTACCAGTCGCTGAGCACCGAACTGACCCGGCCGCATCCGGCGCCGCCCTCGGCCGAGAATCTGCTGGGCACCGATGACCAGGGCCGCGACGTGGCGGCGCGGCTGATCTATGGCCTGCGCCTGTCCATCCTGTTCGGCCTGGCGCTGACATTGGTCAGCACGGCGATCGGCGTCACGGCGGGTGCGGTGCAGGGCTATTTCGGCGGCAAGATCGATCTGGTCGGCCAGCGTTTCCTGGAAATCTGGGGCGGCCTGCCGCAATTGCTGGTGCTGATCATCGTCGCCAGCATGATCAGGCCCGGTTTCTGGACCTTGCTGGGGGTTCTTGCGCTGTTTTCCTGGACCTCTCTGGTCGGCGTGGTGCGGGCCGAATTCCTGCGTGCCCGCAATTTCGATTACGTCCGCGCCGCCAAGGCGCTGGGCATGGGCGATGCCCGCATCATGTGGCGGCACATCCTGCCCAACGCCATGGTGGCGACCCTGACCTTCATGCCGTTCATCCTGAACGGCTCCATCGTCTCACTGACCGCGCTTGACTTCCTGGGGCTGGGGCTGCCGCCCGGCTCGCCGTCGCTGGGCGACCTGCTGGCCCAGGGCAAGGCCAATTTGCAAGCGCCGTGGCTGGGCGTCACCGGCTTCGTGGTGGTGGCGGCGCTGCTGTCACTGCTGGTGTTCGTGGGCGAGGCGGTGCGCGACGCGTTCGATCCGAGAAAGACCAACCGATGAGCAACCAACCCATCCTTCAGGTGCGCGACCTCGCGGTGTCGTTCGGTCAGGGCGACGGCGAGATGCGGGCGGTGCGCGGCGTGTCCTTCGAGCTGGAGCGCGGCGAAACCCTGGCGCTGGTCGGCGAATCGGGCTCGGGCAAATCGGTCACCGCGCTGTCCATCCTGCAATTGCTGCCCTATCCCCGTGCCTGGCACCCCAAGGGCAGCATCACCCTGGCCGGACAGGAATTGGTGGGCGCGCCGGAACGGACCTTGCGCGCCGTGCGCGGCAACCGTATCGCCATGGTGTTCCAGGAGCCCATGACCTCGCTCAACCCGCTGCATTCCATCGAGGCGCAGGTGAGCGAGGTGCTGGAACTGCACAAGGGCCTGCGCGGAAGCGCCAAGCGCGAGCGGGTGCTGGAATTGCTGCGGCTGGTGGGTATCCCCGAGCCGGAAAAGCGCCTGGGCGCCCTGCCGCACGAACTGTCGGGCGGCCAGCGCCAGCGGGTGATGATCGCCATGGCCCTGGCCAACGAGCCGGACATCCTGATCGCCGACGAGCCGACCACCGCGCTGGACGTCACCATCCAGGCGCAGATCCTCAGGCTGCTCAAAGATTTGCAGGCGCGGATGGGCATGGCGCTGCTGTTCATCACTCATGATCTGGGCATCGTGCGCAAGATGGCCGACCGGGTCTGCGTCATGAACCAGGGCGAGGTGGTGGAAAGCGGCCCGACCGAGCGCATCTTCACCGCCCCCGAACATCCCTATACCCGCCGCCTGCTGGCCGCCGAGCCCCAGGGCAAGCCCAATGCCGCCCCCGCCGAGGCACCGGTGGTGATGGAAGCCCGCGACTTGCGCGTCTGGTTCCCCATCAAAAGCGGCCTGATGCGCCGCACCACCGCCCATATCAAGGCGGTGGACGGCATCAGCCTCGCCATCCGCCAGGGCCACACCATGGGCGTGGTCGGGGAATCGGGCTCGGGCAAGACCACGCTGGGACTGGCATTGCTGCGGCTGATCGGCTCGCAGGGCGGCATCGTCTTCCAGGGCGACGACATCGCGCCGCTGTCCGCCGCCGCCTTGCGTCCGCGCCGCCGCCAGATGCAGATGGTGTTCCAGGACCCCTATGGTTCGCTGTCGCCCCGCCTGTCGGTCGGCCAGATCGTCGGCGAGGGGCTGGAGGTGCACAACATCGGCGCCGATGCCGCCGAACGCCGCGCCATCATCGCCCGCGCCCTGGAAGAGGTGGGCCTGGACCCCGCCACCCAGGACCGCTATCCCCACGAATTCTCGGGCGGCCAGCGCCAGCGCATCGCCATCGCCCGCACCCTGGTGCTGAAGCCCCGCTTCATCGTGCTGGACGAGCCCACCAGCGCGCTGGACGTGTCGGTGCAGGCGCAGATCGTCGATCTGCTGCGCGATATCCAAGCCCGCCACGGCATCGCCTATCTGTTCATCAGCCACGATCTGCGCGTGGTCCGCGCCCTGGCCGACGATCTGGTGGTGATGAAGGACGGCAAGGTCATGGAAGCAGGCCGCGCCGCCGACATCTTCGCCGCCCCCCAAACCGAGTATACCAAGGCGCTGATGGCGGCGGCGTTCGATATGGAAACGCTGTCCGCCTAACACCACAACGCGGTCAGGAACGCCGCCATGTGGAACGACGCCTGTTCCGGCACATAGGCGTAATCCTGGCCCAGCGGGCAGGCGTGGCGCGGCAGGCAGCCGATGCGGCGGCAGACGCCGCCCGCTTCCAGATGGCCTTTGCACTTGGGCACGTCATAGGGCACCGCCGCGCCGACCGGGCAGGCGGTGATGCACGGTCTGTCAGCGCAGGTTTCACAAGGATTGGGCGCATCGGCGCGCGGCGGTAGATCAATCGGCGCATCGAAGGCCAGGGCACCGCGATAGGAATGCCATAACCCATATTGCGGGTGCACCAGCACCCCCATGGGCGACGGATAGACCGGCTCGGCCGCCATGGACCAGCGCTGGAACGGCAGGAAGGGCGGGCCGTCCTGCGGCAGCAGCGGCCGGGCGCCGAAACGTTCGGCCAATTCCCCGATCACCCGCCGCGACCATGCATCCAACGGATCGGGCTCATCCCGCCGCGCTGCCTGGAAAGACGGCCAGAATTCCGACCCGGCAGAGCCGATCAGCACCAATGTCCCGAACTCGGGCGTGACCACCCCGCCCCGCGCCCGCAGGCCATGCCGCGCGGCGGCGGCGGCGATGTCGGCATAAACGGCCATTATTTCCCCCTTTCCATATTTTTTCGCCGGAGCACTGCATCCTGCCGCGTTGAAGCATTGGGTATGGAGGACGAGACGGCAAGAACCCTTGCACGCGGGGACATCATGAGCACCACCATCACCTCGGCCACCGATTCCTCCTCCTGGACCAGTCTGCAAACCCTGATCGCCAATGCCGACGCCAATGCGGACGGCACGGTCACGGAAAGCGAGCTGGTCGATGCGGTCAGCGACGATTCCACCAATGTGGCGGAACAGATCGTCGCCGCCGCCGATACCGACGGCGACGGGTCCATGTCGCTTCTGGAATTCAACAGCTTCGCCACCACCTTCAGCTCGGCCACCGGCCTGGCACTGCTGTCGGCGCAGGAGGAATCCTCGGCGACGGTGTCGTTCTTCGCGACCCTGGACAGTGACGGCAGCGCCACACTGAGCAGCAGCGAACTGGCGGCGGGCCTGACCGCCACCACCGAGGACACCGCCACGGCCACCACCGAGGACGACGACAGCACGACCGAGGACACCACCACGGTGTCGGAGGACGTGCAGTCGCTGATCGACGCCATCGACACCAATGGCGACGGCGTGTTCGACAAATCGGACGTGGCGTTGCGGGTGCTGGCGGCGGCGGGCGAGGCCGAGGCCAAGAACGACGACGAGGATTTGACCTCGACCCTGGTCACCACGCTGGACAGCGACGGCGACGGCACGTTGTCGGACGAGGAATTGAAAGCGGCCGGTCTCTCCTGAGACCGGCCGCCATTTCAGCCCACAATAGGGGGAAGGATCAGTCCGCCTTGATCAGCGTGCCGACGCCGTGCGGAGTGAACAGCTCCAGCAGCAGGGCGTGCGGCACGCGGCCGTCCAGGATGACGGCGGCATCGACGCCGTTGTTGACCGCGTCCAGGCAGGTTTCCACCTTGGGGATCATGCCGCCCGAGATGGTGCCGTCGGCGATGTAATCCTTGACCTGGGTGGCGGTCATTTCCGGGATCAGGTTGCCCGCCTTGTCCAGCACACCGGCAACGTCGGTCAGCATCAGCAGACGGCGGGCGCCGGTGGCCCCGGCCACCGCACCCGCGGCGGTGTCGGCGTTGATGTTATAGGTCTCGCCCGCGCCGCCCATGCCGACCGGGGCGATCACCGGAATCACGTCGGATTCGCGGAAGAAATCCAGGATGTGCGGGGTGATCTCGGCCGGTTCGCCGACGAAGCCCAGATCCAGCACCCGTTCGATGTTGGAATCCGGGTCCTTCTTGGTGCGGCGCAGCTTGCGGGCGCGAATCAGATGGCCGTCCTTGCCCGACAGGCCGACGGCGAAACCACCCGCTTCGTTGATGGCCGACACGATCTGCTTGTTGATCTTGCCCGACAGGATCATCTCGACCACCTCGACGGTGGCTTCATCCGTGAAGCGCAGGCCATCGACGCGCGGGGTGTTGATGTCCAGGCGCTTGAGCATCTGGTCGATCTGCGGGCCGCCGCCATGCACCACCACCGGATTGATACCCACCTGCTTCAGCAGCACGATGTCGCGGGCGAACAGCCGGAACAGATCGTTGGATTCCATGGCGTGGCCGCCGAACTTGATCACCAGCGTCTCGTCCGAGAACTGGCGCATGAACGGCAGCGCCTCGGACAGGGTCTTGGCGCGCTCAAGCCAGGAAGAACGGTCGTGGATGATGTCGGGCGTGTCGCTCATGGAGATCACTCCGGGTTGGACAATTGCAGGATTTCCACGCGCAGCTCGGGGATGCCGTGGCCCTTTTCCGAACTGGTGAGAATCAGGGTGGGATGGGCGGCGACGTGGCTGGCGATTTCCTCGCGGGTGCGCTTGGTCACCGCCTCCAGCTCGGTCGCGCTCAGCTTGTCGATCTTGGTCAGCACGATCTGATAGACCACCGCCGCCTTGTCGAGCATGGTCATCATCTCGCGGTCCACGTCCTTGAGGCCGTGGCGCGAATCGATCAGCATCATGCAGCGGCGCAGGGTGGGGCGGCCACGCAGATAGCCGTTCACCAGCCGCTTCCAGGCGTCCACCTTGTCCTTGGGCGCCTTGGCGAAGCCGTAGCCCGGCATGTCCACCAGGATCAGCCGGTTGGACACGTCGAAATAATTCAGTTCCTGGGTGCGGCCAGGGGTGTTCGAGGTGCGCGCCACCGTCGACCGCCCGCACAGGGCGTTGATCAGCGACGATTTGCCGACATTGGAGCGGCCGGCGAACGCCACCTCGGGCAACGAGATGGGCGGCAGGCCGTCCAGCGCCGCGACGCCGCGCATGAAGGTGACGTCGCGGGCGAACAGCAGGCGGCCTTGCTCGGTCAGCTCGGCCGCCTGTTCCGGGGTGAGGGCGTCGGTCAGGACTTGGCCCCCGCCCGGCGCATGATCACCCATTGCTGGAGGATCGACAGCGAGTTGGACCACGCCCAGTAGATCACCAGACCGGCGGCGAAATTCGCCAGCAGGAAGGTGAAGATGATGGGCAGGAAGGTCATCATCTTGGCCTGGACCGGATCGGCGGGCTGCGGATTCAGCTTCTGCTGCGCCCACATGGTCACGCCCATGATCAGCGGCCACACGCCCAGATGCAGGAAGGACGGCAGCGTGCCCACGGCATCCCACGGGATCAGGCCGAACAGGTTGAAGACGGTGGTCGGATCGGGCGCCGACAGGTCATGAATCCAGCCATAGAAGGGCGCATGGCGCATTTCGATGGCCACGAACAGCACCTTGTACAGCGCGAAGAACACCGGAATCTGCACCAGCATGGGCAGGCAGCCCGAGACCGGGTTGACCTTCTCCTTCTTGTACAGCGCCATCATTTCCTGCTGGAGCCGCACCTTGTCGTCGGCGAAGCGCTCCTGCAGCACCTTCATCTGCGGCTGCAGGTTCTTCATCTTGGACATGGAGACATAGGACTTGTTGGCCAGCGGGAACATGGCCGCCTTGATCAGCACGGTCAGCGCCAGAATGGCCAGGCCCATGTTGCCGAGCGCCGAATGCAGCATCTGCAACAGGTAGAAGAACGGCTTGGTCAGGAAGTAGAACCAGCCGAAATCGATGGCCAGGTCAAAGCGCTTGATGCCGAACTTTTCCGAATAGGCGTCCAACAGGGTGACCTGCTTGGCGCCCGCGAACATGTGGAAGTTGGCATCGGCCGAGGCACCGGCGGCGACGGTCACCGGGGCACCGGTGAAGTCCACCTGATAGGTGTCGCCCTTGTCGCGGGTCTGATGGACAAAGCGGCCGGTGACATCGGCGGTCTGGTCGGGAACCAGGGCGGTCAGCCAGTACTTGTCGGTGATGCCGGCCCAGCCGCCCACGGACTTCTCGCGGATGGTACCTTCCTTCTTCAGGTCGTCGTACTTGGTTTCCTTCAGCGTACCATCGAACACGCCCAGCGGACCCTCGTGCAGGATGTACATACCCTGGGTGTGCGGGGTGCCGACGCGGGCGATCAGGCCATAGGGGTGCAGCACCACCGGCTTGGCGCCGTAATTCTCCACCCGCTGCTCGATGCCGAACATGTAGTTCTCGTCCACCGTGAAGGTGCGGACGAAGCGCAGGCCGTCGCCGTTGTCCCAGCTGAGGACCACCTTGCCGCCGGGGGCGAGGCTGTCGGTGCCCGGCGCGACGCTCCACACGGTGTCGGCACCCGGCACCTTGGCGGCGCCGTCGGCGGGGACCCAGCCGAATTCGGCGTAATAGGGATTGGCGCTGGCGGCGGGCGACAGCAGCACGATCTCGGGGCTGGCCGGATCGGTGGTCTCGCGGTGCTCGACCAGGGTCAGGTCATCCAGGCGGGCGCCGGTGACGGCGATCGAGCCGTGCAGCCTGGGCGTGCGGATGGCGATGCGGCGGCTGGCCTCCAGCGCGGACGAACGCGCTTCGGCGGCGGTGGGCGCCTTGGCCGGGATTGCGGGCGCGGCCGAGCCCTCGGGCACCGGCGGCGCCGACGAGGTGGCGGCGGCCGGATCGGCGGCAGGGACCGGCGGCGCGGCCTTGGGGAACAGCCACTGGAACCCGAACAGGATCAGGACCGAGAGGACGATGGCGATAAGAAGATTGCGCTGGTCGTTCATGACATCCTAATCCAGGTTCCGGGCGGGCGGTTCACCGCCCTGGGCCTTGGTCTTCACATCCGGTTCGGGGACCGGGTCATAGCCCCCGTCATTCCAGGGATGGCAGCGGCAGATGCGATGCGCCGCCAGCCACGATCCCCGGATCGCGCCGTGTTTCGCCACCGCTTCCATCGCATAGGCCGAACAGCTCGGCGTGAAGCGACAGGACGGCGGCAGAACGGGCGAGATCAGCACTTGGTATCCGCGGATCAATCCGCGCAAGACCATGCCGAGCGGGCTCATGGCTCTGCCTTTTCCCCTGCGGGGCCTTCCACGCCGGACCGGTCGGGTTCCGGGCGCAAGCCCCCGACACGTTTTAGCGCGGTTCGCAAATCCTGCAAGAGAAGAGAATATGCACGGCCCACCGTTTCCTGGCGGCCGATCACCACGTAATCCAGACCGGGGCGGGCATGGCCGGGAAAAATCTCGTCCACCGCCGCCCGCAAACGCCGCCGCGCCCGGTTGCGCGCCACCGCGTTGCCCACCTTCTTCGAGGTGGTGAATCCCACGCGGATAATCTCGCGCTGAGCGCCGGACTGACCCGAACACGAAAAGCCGGCGCTGGACGCGTCGGCTTCCGATGTGGCGCTGGCCGGTGCTTGTGGCACCGGCGCCGCCTGAAGGACCAGCCCCGGAGTCGCCCACTTCTTGCGCTGACCAGCGACGCGGAGAAAATCCGCGCGCTTCTTCAGCCGCGCCAGGGTCGCGGGCATCCCCGTTCTTTGGGGCTTAGGCCGAGAGGCGCTTGCGGCCCTTGGAACGGCGGGAGGCGATAACCTTGCGGCCGCCAACGGTGGCCATGCGGGCGCGGAAGCCATGACGGCGGGCGCGGACGAGCTTGGACGGCTGGTAAGTGCGCTTCACGACGAGGTACTCCAGAATAAAATGCAGTCGGGCCCGCATTCGCAGGCCGAAAACGGGAGCGGTGCTTATAAGCCGACTCGGCAGGCAGAGTCAAACCTCGCGTTGCAGCCACCAAGAATCCCCCCAACGCAAACACATGGAGCGAGGCGCAGCCGAGGGACTGGGCCATTGAGGCCCCGCGCGCTTATGCGGAGTCGCAAGACGTGTGCTCCGCACACAGCGTGAGCCCAGCGAGCGGAGGCGAGCGCCCGGCGCCTGAGGGCCAAATATATAAACTAGTGTCTTCCCCAGGTTCACCGGACCATACGAGTGATCTATGGTAGGACCGGATAGACGGAGAACCGCCATGCCCTGGGACCCCACCCTGTATTCCGCCTTTGCCCAGCCGCGCCTGCGCCCGGCCCTGGACCTGATGGCGCGCATCGATGCCGAGCATCCGCGCGGCGTCTACGATCTGGGCTGCGGCACCGGCAACGTCACCCGCATCCTGGCGGAACGTTGGCACGATGCCACGGTCAACGGCGTGGATTCATCGCCCGAGATGCTGGCGGCGGCTTCGGCCACCCCCAGCCGCATCCGCTGGGTGCAGTCGGACGTCGCCCAGTGGAAGCCCGAGCGGCCCGCCGACGTGCTGTTCTCCAACGCCGCCCTGCAATGGCTGGACGGCCACGATGTGCTGTTCCCTCACCTGTTCGCGCAACTGGCACCGGGCGGCGTGCTGGCGGTGCAGATGCCGCACAACCATTATGCCGCCAGCCACGCGGTGATGGCCGACACGGTGGAGGCTGGCCCCTGGGCCACCCGCCTGCGGCCGCTGGCCCGGCGCTTCCCGGTGCACGACCCCGATTTCTATTACGACGCGCTGTCGCCGCTGGCGGCGTCGCTGGACATCTGGGAGACCGAGTACCTGCATGTGCTGGAAGGCGACAACCCGGTGGTCAAATGGACCATGGGCACCGCGCTGCGGCCGCTGCTGGACGCCCTGGACGGCGCCGAGCGCCAGGAATTCCTGGCGGAATATTCCCGCCGCATCGCCGATTGCTATCCGCCCCACGCCGACGGCAAGACGCTGTTTCCGTTCCGCCGGCTGTTCCTGGTGGCGAAGAAGGGGATTTAACAGGTTGCGGAAAAAGGAGCGTCATTCCCGCGAAAGCGGGAATCCATGTGTCCGCATTCCAGATATTGCGGTGAAGTCGGCATCTTTCCCCAACATGGACCCCCGCCTTCGCGGGGGTGACGGGAGAAATGGGCTGCTCGAGAGTTTTTCCGCAGCCTCTTAAGCCTTCAGGTCCACCCCATCCCGACGCAGGGCATCGGCGTCGTCGGCCAAGGCCGACGACAGACCGGCCTCACCCCGCTCCTTGGCGACCAGGGCGGCCTGGGCCAGGCTCTCCACCTGCATCTGCTTGCGCAGGGCGCGCGATTTCGCCGCCGCATCCGCCACCTCGCCACGGGCGGCGGCCAGTTGCGCCATCAGGTCGGCCGCCTGGGGCGGCACCTTGGGAGGGATGGAAGCGGACATGAGCTATCCTCGGGAATTATTCGCCCCAGGATAGCACGCCCATCAGTCCAGTTGCAGCACCAGCGCCTTGAGATAAGCGCTTTCCGGCAATTGCGGGTGCAGCGGATGGTCGGGCGCCGCCCCGGCGACACGCAGGATGCGGCCCGAGCGTCCGGCCTGGGCCAGGCCATGAGCGATTTCCTCGGCGAACATGTCGGCGGGCATGTGGTGCGAGCACGACGCCGCCAGCAGGAAGCCGCCCGGCTCGACCAGCGGCGCCGCCAGCTTGGCCATCTTGCGGTAGCCCTTGGCTCCGGCATGCAAATCCTTCTTGGATTTGACGAAGGCGGGCGGGTCCACCACCACCACGCCAAACCGTTCGCCCGCCGCGTCCAGCCGCGCCATCTCGGCATAGGCTTCGGCGCGCACGCAGGACAGCGGCACATTATTCAGCTTGGCGGCACCCGCCGCCAGTTCCAGCGAATGTTCGGAGCGATCGACGGCAGTGACCGACACCGCCCCGGCCAGCGCCGCCTGCACGGCGAAGCCGCCCGCATAGGTATAGACGTCCAGCACCCGGCGGCCCTTGGCCAGCTTGGCGACGAAGGCGCGGTTGTCTCGCTGGTCGTAGAACCAGCCGGTCTTTTGGCCGCCGGTCAGGTCGGCCAGGAAGTGGGCACCGTTTTCCACCAGCTCGACCGGGCCGTCGATCTCGCCGAACGCCACCCTGTGCTCCAGCGCCAGACCTTCCAGGCCGCGCACCGGGCTGTCGTTGCGCAGCACCACGGCGCGCGGCGCCAGCACCTGCCGCAGGGCGTTCAGCAGCACCGGCGTGAGCAATTCCATACCCGCCGTGTTGACCTGCACGGTGACCACGTCGCCATAGCGGTCGACGATCAGGCCGGGCAGCCCGTCGGCCTCAGAATGAATCAGACGATAATAAGGAGCGCCAAACAGCGCGTCGCGCAGCGCCATTGCGGCGCCCAGACGCTCGCCCAGGAACGCGGCATCCACGGGGCGCTTCCAGTCGCGGTTCAGCACGCGGGCGGCGATCAGCGAATGGGGGTTGAAGGTGGCGACGCCCAGCTTCTCGTCCCCGGCATCGATCAGGGTGACCAGGGTGCCGGGCGGCAGCGCCTTGGCCTCGGGCGTCATCTCGATTTCGTTGGAGAACGCCCACGGATGACCGCCACGGAAGCGGCGGGCGCGTCCCTTGGCGAAGCGGATGACGGGACGGGCGGCGGGATTGTCGGCGGCGATGTCGTTCATGGCGCCACCATAATCAAGCGCCGCGCCCTGGGCAACGCGCATGCGCAGCGGGCGTCTCGGGTCATCGCCCTACCCATCCGGAGGAGCCCTTACACGAGGAAGGCCCCTCAAACCGGTGGGATATAAGTAATTTTTTCCAATTTTGATATGGATCAATGGCCGGGGGTGCGCTTGTCGTCATAGTGCGCCAACTCGGAGCAATGTCCTCCCGGCCGGAACTGGCCAACGGGGGTTTGTTTGTCATGGTTTTCCGGCGGGGCGCTCCGGGCTGACCCTTTCCCGGTCGAAACAGGAGTTCGGCATGAGCACCAACACCGACGCCACGGCCTATTGCGAAGACGTGGTGAAGAAGTTCGTCCTCGCGGCGACGTTCTGGGGTGTGGTTGGCTTCCTGGCTGGCGATTTCATCGCCTGGCAGCTCGCCTTCCCGGCCCTTAATCTTGATCTCGAATGGACCACCTTCGGCCGTCTGCGCCCGGTCCATACGTCCGCCGTGGTCTTCGCCTTCGGCGGCAACATTCTCTTCTCCACCTCGCTGTACTGCGTGCAGCGTACCTGCCGCGCCAGCCTGTTCGGCGGCAGCGCCTTCGCCAACGTGATGTTCTGGAGCTTCCAGCTGTTCATCGTGGCCGCCGCGCTGTCCTATGTCCTGGGCTTCTCCCAGGGCCAGGAATACGCCGAGCCCGAGTGGTGGCTGGATCTGTGGCTGACGGTCACCTGGGTGATCTATCTGCTGATCTTCGCCGGTACCATCATGAAGCGTAAGGAACCCCACATTTATGTGGCCAACTGGTTCTTCTTCGCCATGATCCTGACCGTCGCGATGCTGCACCTGGGCAACAACATCGCCGTTCCCGCCGCGCTGTTCGGCGGTTCGTGGATGAAGTCGTACAACCTGTTCGGCGGCGTCCAGAACGCGATGACCCAGTGGTGGTATGGCCACAACGCGGTCGGCTTCTTCCTGACCGCCGGCTTCCTGGGCATCATGTACTACTTCGTGCCCAAGCGCGCCGAGCGTCCGGTCTATTCGTACCGTCTGTCGATCGTGCACTTCTGGGCGCTGATCTTCCTGTACATCTGGGCCGGCCCGCACCACCTGCATTACACCGCTCTGCCGGATTGGGCCCAGACTCTGGGCATGACCTTCTCGGTGATGCTGTGGATGCCCTCGTGGGGCGGCATGATCAACGGCCTGATGACCCTGTCCGGTGCCTGGGACAAGCTGCGCACCGATCCGGTGATGCGTTTCCTGGTGTCCTCGGTCGCGTTCTACGGCATGTCCACCTTCGAAGGCCCGATGATGTCGGTCAAGGCGGTGAACTCGCTGTCGCACTACACCGACTGGACCATCGGCCACGTGCACTCCGGTGCTCTGGGCTGGGTTGCGTTCGTCTCGTTCGGCGCTCTGTACTACCTGGTTCCCAAGCTGTGGGGCCGCAAGGAAGTCTACTCGCTGAAGCTGGTGGGCGTGCACTTCTGGGTCGCCACCGTCGGCATCGTGCTCTACATCACCGCCATGTGGATTTCCGGCATCATGCAGGGTCTGATGTGGCGTGCGTATGACAACCTCGGCTTCCTGCAGTACTCGTTCATCGAGACCGTCGAGGCGATGCATCCGTACTACGTGATCCGTGCCCTGGGCGGCCTGATGTTCGTCCTCGGTTCGCTGGTGATGGTCTACAACTTCTACAAGACCATCAAGGGTGACGTGGCCACCGAAGCCGCCCAGCCCTCGACCGCTGCGGCCCGCTAAGGGGAGGACCGAACATGTCCGTTTTCAAGCATCACGCCAAGCTGGAAACCAACGTCTTCTTCCTGGCCGTTGGCATCCTGCTGTCGGTGATCGTCGGCGGCCTCGTCGAGGTCGTGCCGCTGTTCACCATCGAAAGCACCATCGAGAAGGTGGAAGGCGTGCGTCCCTACTCTCCGCTGGAGCAGAAGGGCCGCGACATCTACATCCGCGAAGGCTGCTACAACTGCCATAGCCAGATGATCCGTCCGTTCAAGGACGAGGTCGAACGCTATGGTCACTACAGCCTGGCGGCCGAGTCCAAGTACGACCACCCCTTCCAGTGGGGTTCCAAGCGTACCGGTCCGGACCTGGCCCGCGTCGGTGGCAAGTACACCAACGACTGGCATGTCCGCCATCTGATCAATCCTCGGGACGTCGTTCCTGAATCCATCATGCCCGGCTATCCGCACCTGAAGCGTGCGCTCGACTACTCCGACATCCAGGCGGATCTGACCGCCCTGTCGGTGGTGGGCGTGCCGTACACCAAGGAGCAGATCGCCAACGCCAAGAAGGATCTTGAGGAGCAGGCCACTTCCGAAGCCACTGATGCGGCTATCGCGAAGAGCTATCCGAAGGCCCATATGGGCAGCGCGGATGCCGATCCCAAGATCACCGAGCTGGACGCCCTGGTGGCGTACCTGCAGGTGCTTGGCACCATGGTGGACTTCACGACCGTGAAGCCCGAGAAGATCGCCCGCTAAGGGAGCAGCAACTTGCTCGAGACGTTCGTCAATGACGTTCTCCGCCCCATCTGGGGCCTGTGGGCAATGGTTTTGTTCCTCGGGATCGTCTTCTGGGCGTTCCGGCCTAAAAACAAGGCCCGGTTCGACGCTTATGGAGAGATCCCCCTGAGGGACGAAGACGACAAGGAGCGCTAATATGGCTTCCATGGAAAAGGACTCTGTGTCCGGTCAGTACACGACCGGTCACGAGTGGGACGGCATCAAGGAGCTCAATACTCCGCTGCCGAAGTGGTGGGTGTACGTGTTTTGGGCCTGCGTCGTGTGGTCGATCGCCTACTGGATCGCCATGCCCGCATGGCCGACCATCAGCGACTACAGCCGTGGTGTGCTGAACTACTCGTCGCGTAACGAGCTGCAGACCGAGCTGAAGGCTCAGAAGCAGACCCGTTCCAAGTTCGAGTCCAAGATTGCCGCCCTCCCCGTCGAGGACGTGGTCAAGGACAAGGACCTGCGCAACTTCGCCATGACCGGCGGCAAGGTGCTGTTCAACGAGAACTGCGCCCCCTGCCACGGTGCCGGCGGCGTCGGCGTTCCCGGTGCCTACCCGAACCTGGCCGATGACGAGTGGATCTGGGGCGGCGAACTGGCCGACATCAAGCAGACCATTTCGTTCGGTGTCCGCAACACCAACGCCGATTCCCATCAGGGTGAGATGCTCAAGTTCGGTGCCGATGGCATCCTGACCGCCGAGCAGATCAATCAGGTCGCCGACTATGTCGTCGCCCTGGCCTCGAAGGGTGCTGCCGCCGGTCTGCCCGGCGAGGCGATCTTCGCCGAGCAGTGCGTCGCCTGCCACCAGGAAGGCGGCGTCGGTTCGAAGGACGTCGGTGCCCCTGCCCTGAACAACAACATCTGGTTGTTCAAGGGTAGCAAGGAAGCGGTGAAGCAGGCCGTCGTGGCCCAGGTCACCAACCCGCGTCACGGTTCCATGCCCGCTTGGTCCGAGCGTCTCGACGAGACCTCCATCAAGCTGCTGACCGTGTACGTCCACTCGCTGGGCGGCGGTAAGTAAGGTCTGAAGCCGGAGCCGATCCGTCAGCTCCGGCGCAGGATCGCCGATCAGGAACCGGTCCGCCGGTTCCATCGCCGCCCGGGTTGGGTTTAGGACGACCCAGGGGGCCCAGGCGGCGAGATCAAAGCGTGGGGTGCGTTTCCCGTCAGGGCGCACCCCATCGTTTTATCCGCCCCACCACGCCGCAACGGTGGCGTATATCCAGCCTTTCCAATATACAGCCGCTTGACCGGCATCAGTTTCACACCCGGCAACGTTCGCGTATGCTGGCGCGCCATGGCATGCATTTCATGCATGCACGAAATGCTGAAATATGGAAACAGCCCCCCTTCGCCGCCGCTAGGATCGGGCCGCCTTTGAACCGGAGTACGCCAGCAGATGACCAAGGCCGAGCCGCAGGCGAACAAGTCCCAGGGCTTGTACGCTGAGACAGTGACCATCCATCCCCGCAAGGTGAAGGGCACGTTCCGTTCCATCAAGTGGTGGCTGATGGTCGTCCTGCTGGGCGTCTATCACCTGGCGCCGTTCATCCGCTGGGACCGTGGCCCCGGCGCCCCCAGCCAGGCCATCCTGGCCGACATGGCGGGACGGCGCGGCTATTTCTTCTTCATCGAGATCTGGCCGCAGGAAGTCTATTACGTCACCGGCCTGCTGCTATTCGCGGCCATCGCCCTGTTCTTCATGTCGGCCCTGGCGGGCCGCGTGTGGTGCGGCTTCCTGTGCTGGCAGACGGTCTACACCGATTTGTTCGTGTTCGTCGAACGGCTGGTGGTGGGCGACCGCAATGCCCGTATCATGCTGGACCGCGCGCCCTGGAATGCCAACAAGCTGCTCAAGAAGGGGCTGGTGCAGGCGGGATGGCTGGTGATCTCGCTGGCCTGCGGCATCGGCTTCACGCTGTATTTCGACGACGCCTTCGCCACCCTGCGTGAAATCTTCACGCTGGAAGCCAGCATGGGCACCTGGAGCGCCATCGCCATCGTCGGCGGCTGCTGCTACTTGCTGGCGGGTTTCGCACGTGAACAGGTGTGCCTGTACATGTGCCCCTATTCGCGCTTCCAGTCGGCCATGTTCGACGAACACTCGCTGATCATCAGCTACGAGGCGTGGCGCGGCGAGCCGCGCGCCCCGGCGCGCAAGGGCCAGAGCTTCGAGGGCCGCGGCCATTGCATCGACTGCAAGATGTGCGTCACCGCCTGCCCGACCGGCATCGACATCCGCGAAGGCCTGCAGATGGGCTGCATTGGTTGCGGCCTGTGCATCGACGCCTGCAACACCATGATGGACCGCGTCGGTCTGCCGCGTAACCTGATCAGCTATGATTCCTCGGCCAATCTGGCGGCGCGCGAGAAGGGCGAGTCCCCGCACACCCGTCTGATCCGGCCGCGCACCATCGTCTACACCGCCATCCTTTCGGCAGTGGCGGTGCTGATGGTGTTCGCCCTGTCGACCCGCCATACGGTCGAGGTCAACGTGCTGCACGAACGCTCCCCCTTGTTTGTCCAGCTGTCCGATGGCAGCATCCGCAACGGCTACACCTACAAGGTCCTGAACATGGTCCGTAAGGATCGCACGTTCTCGCTGTCCGTCACCGGCATCCCCGGCGCCTCCATCCAGGTGGTGGGTGACGAGGCGGGCAAGAGCACCCAGACCGAAATGCAGGTGCCGGGCGACGACGTCACGGCTTTCCGCCTCTACGTCACCGTGCCGGAGGCTTCCATTCAAAGCGCCAAGACCCCGCTGACCATGGTTCTGACCGACACGGCCGATGGCCATGTGGTGCGGTCGGAAACCCTGTTCGCCGGGCCGGGAAGGTAAGGTAATGAACATGGTCGTGACCCGCGAACGGGGCTGGTGGTACCCGTACATTTTCGTCGGCTGCTTCGTGGTCGTGGTGGGCGTCAACGCCGCCCTGGCGTATTTCGCCACGTCCACCTTCACCGGCCTGGAAACCGAAGGCGCCTACCAGAAGGGTCTGGCGTACAACGACAATCTGGCGGCGGCCAAGGCCCAGCAGGAACAGGGCTGGACCGCCGACACCAAGGTCACCCCCGGCGCCATCGGCGTTGACGGCGTGCAGGTGGACATCGCGATCAGCTATCGCGACCGCGACGGCAAGCCGCTGGAAGGTCTGGAGGTCAAGGCGAACCTGATCCGCCCGACCGCCAAGGGCTATGACCATTCGGAAATGCTGAAGCCGCTGGGCAACGGCATTTACGGCGGCACCTACAAGCTGCCGGTCAAGGGCGTGTGGGACATGGACGTGGCGGCCTCGGGCATCGGCGTCGGCCATCAGCATTCGCAGCGCTTCGTCATCAAGTGACCACCGCGCGGTATTGCCGCCATTGCGGTCAGGAAATCCCCGTCGATCTGGACGGGGATTTCTGCTGTCGCGGCTGCGAGGGCGCCTTCGCCCTGGTGCAGGGCTTGGGCCTGGACACCTATTACAGCCGCCGCTGCATCGACCCGGCGGCGCGCCCCCTGCGCCCCGAGGACGAGGCCGCCGCCCACGATTTTTCCGCCCAGGTCATGCTGGATGACAAGGGCGAGGCGACCCTGCACCTGATGGTGGAGGGCATCCATTGCGCCGCCTGCATCTGGCTGATCGAAGCCTTGCTGTCGAAGCAACCGGCGGTCAACTGGGCGCGGGTCAACATGACCACGCGGCGGCTGGTGCTGCGCTGGGACCCGGCCCAGGCGCCAGACGCGGGCGCGCTGCTCGACCCGGTGCTGAAAGTCGGCTACCGGCTGGTGCCCTATGACCCGGCCAAATTGGGCCGCGAGACCGAGCGCACCGAAAAGGAATTGCTGCGCGCCATGGCGGTGGCCGGTTTCGCCGCCAGCAACGTCATGCTGTTGTCGGTGTCGGTGTGGGCGGGTCATTTCTCCTATATGGGTCAGTACACCCGCGACCTCATGCACTGGATTTCGGCGCTGATCGTGCTGCCGGCGGTGCTGTACTGCATCCGCCCCTTTGCCCGTTCCGCCATTTCCGCTCTGCGGGCCGGGCGCACCAACATGGATGTGCCGATCACCCTGGGCGTCACCCTGGCCTCGGCCATGTCGCTGGCCGAAACCATGCGCGGCGGCGAATGGGTCTATTTCGATTCCGCCATCACCCTGCTGTTCTTCCTGCTGATCGGCCGTTACCTGGATAGCCGTGCCCGTGGCCGCGCCCGGTCCGCCGCCGAGCATCTGCTGGCCCTGGACGCCGTCGCCGTGACGGTGCTCGAGGCGGACGGCACCCAGCGCATGCTGCCACCGACCAAGGTCCCGGCGGGCGCCACCGTGCTGGTGGCGACCGGCGAACGCATCGGCGTCGACGGCGTGGTCAAGGACGGCCGCTCGGACGTGGACACCGCCCTGATCTCGGGCGAGAGCGTGCCGGTGGCGGTGGCCCCCGGCGACAAGGTCTTCGCGGGCACCATCAACCTGTCGGCACCGTTGCGCCTGACGGTCGCGGCGGTGGGTGAACGCACCCTGCTGGCCGAGATCGTGCGCATGATGGAAGTGGCCGAACAGGGCCGCGCCAAATATGTCGCCCTGGCCGACCGGGTGGCGCGCTGGTACGCCCCGGTGGTGCACGTCGCCGCCCTGGCCACCTTCCTGGGCTGGACCTTCGGCATGGGGGCGCCGTGGCAGCAGGCATTGCTGAACGCCGTCGCCGTGCTGATCATCACCTGCCCCTGCGCCCTGGCGCTGGCGGTGCCGGTGGTGCAAGTCATCGCCTCGGGCCGTCTGCTGCGCCAGGGCATCCTGCTGAAATCGCCGACGGCGCTGGAACGCTTCGCCGACGTGGACGTGGTGGTGTTCGACAAGACCGGCACCCTGACCGAGGGCAAGCCCGAACTGATCCGCGACGGCACCTGGACCGAGGCGCAACTGGCCCGCGCCGTGCCGCTGGCCGCCGCCTCGCGCCATCCGCTGGCCCGCGCCCTGGCCGCCGCCCTGCCCCGCACCGCCGCCGCCGAGGGCGTGCGCGAGGAACCGGGCCGGGGCATGGCCGGTGCCGACGGCAGCCGCCTGGGCAGCCGCGCCTGGATCGGCATCGCCGACGACGGCAGCGCCCAAGGTCCCGAACTGTGGCTGGAGGTGCCGGGCGAGGCGCCGGTGCGCTTCGCCTTCGCCGATTCGCCCCGTCCCGACGCCGCCCAGGTGGTGGCCGAGATGAAGCGGCGCGGCCTGGAGGTCGAATTGCTGTCCGGCGACCGCGAGGCCACCGTCCACCTGCTGGCCGATCAGTTGGGCATCACCACCTGGCACGCCGCCCAGACCCCCGCCGACAAGGTGGCGCGGCTGGAGACGCTGAAGGCCCAGGGCCGCCACGTGCTGATGGTCGGCGACGGCCTCAACGACGCTCCGGCCTTGGCCGCCGCCCACGTCTCGGCCTCGCCGTCCACCGCCGTGGACGTCAGCCAGACCGTCGCCGACGTGGTGTTCCAGGGCCACCGCCTGCTGCCGGTGGTGGAAACCCTGCGCGTGGCGGTCGGGTCGCGCCGTCTGGTCACCCAGAATTTCGGGCTGGCGCTGGGCTATAACCTCTTCACCGTACCCTTGGCGGTAGCGGGCTATGTCACACCGCTGATCGCGGCGATTGCCATGTCCACCTCGTCACTGGTAGTAATTGGCAACGCCCTGCGTCTGTCCCGCGGGAGAACAGGTTGACCAACCTTCTGATGCTGATCCCTGTCGCCCTGGTTTTGGGTGGCATCGGATTGCTGGCATTCCTTTGGGCCTTGAAGTCCGGCCAGTTCGACGATCTGGACGGAGCGGCCCATCGCATCCTGTTCGAGGATGACGATTCGCCACCCGGCGACCGCCCTTCGGGTCAGACCTGAGAGGGGGCCGGTGAACGTCATGCCGCCTTTGGATTTCGACGATCACAAGACGGAACGTGCCGAGGCGCCCGACCTGTCGGCACCGCCCTGCCGCAATTGCGACGTGGTGCGCGAGCTGGCGTTCTGCGCCGATTTGTCCCATGACGAAATCCGCCGCCTGGCCACCGTGCGCTGCCACGCCCAATTGCCCGCGTCATTCAGCGTGTTCCGCGAGGGCGATGCCGCCGACCACGTCTATTCCATCAGTTCCGGCGCGGTGAAGCTGTACAAGCTGATGAGCGACGGCCGCCGCCAGATCATCGGCTTCCTGTTCTCGGGCGACATGTTCGGCCTGGGGCTGGACGGCGGCTATTGCTATACCGCCGAGACGCTGATCCCCACCCAATTGTGCCGCTTCACCCACCGCAAGCTCGACACCATGATGGACGAGTTCCCACGGCTGGAACGCAAGATGTTCACCATGACCGTCAAGGATCTGGTGGCGGCGCAGGAACAGATGCTGCTGCTGGGCCGCAAGACCGCGCGCGAGAAGGTGGCCACCTTCCTGCTGAAGCTGTCGCGCCGCGCCGCCCAGCAGGGTCTGCCGTCCAGCCCGGTGGCGCTGCCCATGAGCCGCGCCGACATCGCCGATTACCTGGGCCTGACCATCGAGACGGTCAGCCGCACCTTCACCCAGTTGAAACGGGAAGGCATCATCGGCTTGCCCGATGCTGGCCATGTGGTGCTGACCGACGCGGACGGCCTGCGCGAACTGGCCGAAGGCGCCACCGGAGGCTGACCCTCCACCATATTTATCCTTTGACTTCATATCGCAGGAATGGAACACCGGGACCGGGCCGCACCGGCCCGCGCCCCAACCCGCCAGGGAGCCGCCGTTGAGCACCGAGATCCGCATCAAGCGCCAGACCACCCGCGACATCCGCGCCCGCAAGGGCGGCGACCCGGTGGTGGTGCTGACCGCCTATACCGCGCCCATGGCCGGTCTGCTCGATCCCCATTGCGACATCCTGCTGGTGGGCGATTCGCTGGGCATGGTGCTGTACGGCATGGATTCCACCCTGGGCGTCAGCGTCGACATGATGATCAATCATGGGCGTGCGGTGATGCGCGGCTCGTCCCGCTCCATGGTGGTGGTGGATATGCCGTTCGCCAGCTACCAGGAAAGCCCGGAACAGGCCTTCCGCAACGCCGCCCGCATCATGGCCGAGACCGGCTGCGCCGCCGTCAAGCTGGAGGGCGGCCGCGAGATGGCCGACACCATCCATTTCCTGACCACGCGCGGCGTGCCGGTGATGGCCCATATCGGCCTGATGCCGCAGGCGGTGAACACGGCGGGCGGCTTCCGCGCCCATGGCCGCAACGACGAAGAGGCCGCCGCCATCCGCATCGACGCCCGCGCCGTGGCCGATGCCGGTGCCTTTGCCGTGGTGGTGGAAGGCACGGTCGAGCCGGTGGCCCGCGCCCTGACCGCCGAGATCGAAATCCCGACCATCGGCATCGGCGCCTCGGCCGCCTGCGACGGTCAGGTGCTGGTCACCGAGGATTTGCTGGGCCTGTTCAACGATTTCACCCCGAAATTCGTCAAGCGCTACGCCAATCTGTCGCCGTTGGTTTCCCAGGCCGCCGCCGAATATGCCGCCGAGGTCAAATCCCGCGCCTTCCCCGGCCCCGAGCATTGTTTCGGCGTGCCCAAGCAGAAGTAAGGACCCCGCTCCATGACTGGAACCCTCGATATCGTCCGTCAGGTCGCCGAGTTGCGCGCCCGGGTCAAGTATTGGCGCGACCAGGGCCTCAGCGTCGCCATGGTGCCGACCATGGGCGCCCTGCATGACGGTCACCTGACCCTGGTGCGCACTGCGCTGGAGCAGGCCGACCGGGTGGTGGTGTCGGTGTTCGTCAACCCGACCCAGTTCGGTCCCAACGAGGATCTGTCGCGCTATCCCCGCCAGGAAGCCAAGGATGCCGAATCCCTGGACGGCGTCGGCTGCCATCTGCTGTTCGCGCCCAAGGTCGAGGAGATGTACCCCGAGGGCTTCGCCACCACCATCAGCGTCAAGGGTGTGTCGGCGCCGCTGGAGGGCGTGTGCCGCCCCGGCCATTTCGACGGCGTCGCCACCGTGGTCAGCAAGCTGCTGCTGCAATGCCTGCCCGATATCGCCCTGTTCGGCGAGAAGGATTGGCAGCAATTGGCGGTGATCCGCCGCATGGCCCGCGATCTCGACCTGCCGGTGCGCATTCAGGGCGTGCCGACAGTGCGCGAGGCCGACGGGTTGGCGCTGTCGTCGCGCAACGCCTATCTGACGCCGCAGGACCGCGCCATCGCCCCCGCGTTGCACCGCGCCCTGCAAGCGGTGGCCGAGGGCGTCAAGGCCGGTAAGTCCCCGGCCGAGCTGTGCCACCGCGCCGCCGCCGACGTCATCGCCGCCGGGTTCGCCAGCGTCGATTACATCGAGGTCCGCGACGCCGACGACATGGGCCCAGTCGAGACGCTGGCCCGCCCGGCCCGCGTGCTGGCCGCCGCCCGTCTGGGCACCACCCGCCTGATCGACAATATCGGCATCGAGCCCTGAGGCGCCATGCTTGAACGCCTGTTCGGCCTGAAGGCCCACAACACCACCATCGGCACCGAGGTGCTGGCAGGACTCACCACCTTCCTGACCATGGCCTACATCATCTTCGTCAACCCGGCGATCCTGGCCGATGCGGGCATGGACAAGGGCGCGGTGTTCGTCGCCACCTGCGCCGCCGCCGCCCTGGGCTCGGCCCTGATGGGGGTGTGGGCCAATTACCCCATCGCCTTGGCGCCGGGCATGGGGCTGAACGCCTATTTCACCTATTCCGTGGTGTTGGGCATGGGCCAGAGCTGGCAGGTGGCGCTGGGCGCCGTCTTCATCTCGGGCGTGCTGTTCCTGGTGCTGGCGGTGACCCGCGTGCGCGAGGCCATCATCAACGCCATCCCGCAATCGCTGAAACTGGCGATCTCGGCCGGTATCGGCCTGTTTCTCGGCATCATCGCCCTGAAGAACGCGGGCCTGATCACTGCCCACAAGGCGACGCTGGTCACCCTGGGCGACGTCACCCAGGCCCCGGCGCTGCTGGCGACCGGCGGCTTCATCGTCATGGTGGCGCTGGACGTCCGCAAGGTGCCGGGCGCCATCCTGATCGCCATCCTGGGCACCACCGCGCTCGGCATGGCGCTGGGGGTGACGCCGTTCGGCGGCATCGTCTCGGCACCGCCGTCGCTGGCCCCCACCTTCCTGCAAATGGACGTGGCGGGCGCCCTGCATCTGGGGCTGGTGGCCATCGTCTTCGCCTTTCTGTTCGTCGATCTGTTCGACAACGCAGGCACGCTGATCGGCGTCGCCCACCGCGCCGGGCTGCTGGACAAGGACGGCCGCCTGCCGCGCATCGGCCGGGCGCTGATGGCCGATTCCGTGGCGGCCATGGCCTCGGGCGCGCTGGGCACCTCGACCACCACCAGCTACATCGAAAGCGCGGCGGGCATCAAGGCGGGCGGCCGCACCGGCCTGACGGCGGTGGTGGTGGCCCTGCTGTTCCTGTTGGCCCTGGCCTTCGCGCCGCTGGCAGGCGCCATCCCGGCCTATGCCACCGCCCCGGCGCTGCTGTTCGTCGCCTGCCTGATGGCGCGCGGCTTGGCCGACATCCATTGGGACGACATGACCGAAGCGGTCCCCGCCGTGGTTACCGCCCTCGCCATGCCGCTGACGTTTTCCATCGCCCACGGCATCAGCTTCGGCTTCATCAGCTATGTCGGCATCAAGCTGCTGGCCGGGCGGGTGCGCGACATCAACATCACCGTGGCTCTGCTGGCCGCCGCCTTCATCCTGAAATACGCCCTTTTGGGCTGATCGGCGAAAAAAGGCCGGGTTTCCCATTGACCCGGCCATTTCCTTGGCTATGATCCCCCGACCAATCCCACGGTGCCCCAGTGGCGGAATTGGTAGACGCAGTCGACTCAAAATCGACCGCCGCAAGGCTTGCTGGTTCGAGTCCGGCCTGGGGCACCATCGGGATGGGGAAGACGCTTCCCCATCCGCCTACGATCCTCACAACATCCCCAATTCCCGGCCCACCGACCGCGTCAGCGTGTCGCTGTCTTGGTCCTTCAGCACCTCGGCGAAAGCCTGGGTGGTCTTGGGGCCGATCCAATTGTCCACCTTGAGGTTTTGACCGAAGCCGTTGAGCGCCATCTGCAACGCCCCGGCTTCCACCTTGGGAGCTTGATCGTCCTGGCGCAGCAACGGCCCGAAGATGACGTGGGTCTTGTCCTCCAGCCCATCGGTATTGCCGCTGGCTTGCACAGCGCGGGCGAAGGTGTTGAAACGGCCCAGGGCCAGACCGTCCTCGACCTTGGCCGGACCCAGCCGGGCGGTGGCGTGCTTGAGGGCGAAGTCGGTCTGCGGGCCATATTGGCCGTCCTCGTCCACCGGACCCAGCTTGGCATAGGGGCCATAGGCGGCGGAGCGCGCGGGCAGCGGGTTGGCGTCGTTCAGCATGTTGAGACCCCGCTGCAATCCCTGCACCGCCTGGGCATAGCCGTCCGTTCCGGCGGCGGCGGCCAGCTTGCCGCCAAGACGGGCGGTGGCCTGCCACAAATCCTCGCCCTGGGGCGTGGTGTGTGGGCTGGGCTGGCGCGGAATCGCACGAATAGGGGGCGGCTCGATGGGCTTGCCGCCGTCATTGGCCTGGGGACCATCGCCGTAATTGGCCAGATGCCAATCCTCCACCCGCTGATAGGTGTGAATCTTCAACGGATCCCCCGGACGCCAGCCGCGATAATCCCCCTGGGCCGAGGCGATCATGTCCTTCATCTCGCCCTCGGTCAGCTTCTCCACCGGCTTCAGCAACGCCGAGCGCCCCGGATTGGCGACGGGTGCGGCAGCCATGGCTGTCATGACGGCAACACGGGAATCCGCGGGCGCCTCGGACTGCTTTTGTTCCGGCTCCGGGGTGGGCTGGGGTTGCGGTTGGGGCTCCGGCTGCGGCTGCGGCTGCGGATGCGGCGGTGCCCCGCCCTGCTCCGCCGCACCCTGCGGACGCGGTTCCGGACGCAGAACCGACAGGTCACGGTGTTCCTTGTATTGGGGTGGCAGTTGAGGGTGGTCGGGATAGGAATCGGCCACTTGGCGATAGGCTTCGTCGCTTTCAGGGTCCAGATCCTGCATCGCCGCCTTGTTGCGACGCAGGCGGTCGAAATTGCGATGCTGGTACTCGGTCCCCTTGATCTCTCCACCATGGAAATCCGACTGGTTGGCCATTTCTCGGGCATCGCCGTTCTTGATCGCCTCTTTCAGCTTGGGGAACTTGTTGAGTCCCTCCTTATTGGCGTAACGGACGTCGAGCACGGCGGTCTTCTGACCATCGGTCAGTTTGTTCCAATCGGCCTCACCGATCTCACGCTTTACGCCAGCCTCGTGCTCGGCGATCTTCTCGTCGAGTTTGGCGTCGATCTCGATTTTCGGCAGGGTGAATCCACTTTCGCCCTTCTTCATGTCTTTCCTGGATATTTTGCTCAAACGGTCAAATTCGGCACCTTTTTCCTGTTCCGTGGCATCACGCATCGCGCCGGTCTTGGCATCTTTGATTTGGAATTTCAGGGCAACAAAATCATCTTTCCGGCTGACGTTAAGGCCGACGCCAACGATCAGGTTCTCGTTGCTATCGCGGTAGGGCTGCTCTTTCACGCCCTCATTTTCTTTCAAATGGGCGCGGATGCGTTGTTTCAAGGTATCATCCATGGAAATCTCCTAAGGGTGTGGAGGATGAAGATGCGGTTGTTCGCGGTATTTCTGGTGGCATTTGCACTCACCGCCGTTCAACCGGCCTGGGCCTATCTGGAAACCCTGCCGGGTGACGCGGAATGGCCGGAAATCCCCGGTCGGGCCGGAATGAAGGCCTTTCAGGACATCTGGATGCCCCAGTGCAACGACGGGGCGCTCCAGGATATTGGCAACATGACCTTCCATGAGGGCGGACGCATCAGTTACCAGCGCAGTAAGACGTTCCAGACGGGCTATCGGGTGATCGAGGAGACGCCCTATTACGTCGTCCTGCTGGTCCGGCTGCCAAAATTCAAGCCGGGCGATATGAATGTTTCCTTTTGGGCATTGCGCCCCCTAGGCAAGTCGTTCCGCCCCCGTGGCCACACCGATATGAGCACCATGGGAGTGAACTATTGCATCATCGACGGCGATGTCGCTCACGATAAGGCCGTCTGGAACTTCACCGATGCGGAACTGGGCGAATTCTGGAAGACCAACAAGGATTGCCATCCAAGCCTGACCAGGAAGACCGTTGCCGATGATTACTGGGGCGAAGGTTGGAGCCAGTGGTGTTATTACGCCCGTGGCCGATGATCCGCAGCACGGCACCTCAAGGCACGAGCTTGCATCGAGGCCGCCTTTGAAAGGCAACGCCCGCAGCCGTTTTCAGACTCCGGGCGCAAGAATGGCGTTGATGGAACTTTAACAGAACAAAAGCTGTTTTCGGTCAAGCGCGAGCTTACAGAACGTAAGCTCGTTCAACACGCTCCCGCCCCTCGCGGCATACAGCACAATTTGTCGCACGCAGCCTCATGCATGTGAAATTATCATGTGATTTCAGCATCCTATATAAGCATCTTTTACTCAAAATCGACCGCCGCAAGGCTTGCTGGTTCGAGTCCGGCCTGGGGCACCACTCTCCTGTACTTCGTTGAAATCGCTGATAACGTTGGCGTCTCCCAGCCCCACCAGCGTCCGGTCCAGGCGCTCGGCGAATGATGCGATCTCGGCGTCGCTCACCACCAGCGGCGGCAACACGCGGGTCACGTTGTCCCCGGCGGCGATGGTCAGAACCCGGGCCTCGCGCCGCAGCGCCTCGACCAGGGTTGTGGACGGACAGGTTGTCTTGATGCCCAGCATCAGCCCGCATCCCCGCACTTGGACGACAACGCGCGGATGGCGCATGGCGACATCCTCGATCAATCCCCGCGCCAGGGTACCCTTGCGCCGGACATCCGCCAGAAACCCGTCGTCGTGAACGACATCGAGAACCGCGTTGGCCACGGCGACGGCAAGAGGATTGCCGCCGAAGGTGGAACCGTGCGCCCCCGGCACCATGCCGTGCGCCGCATGGCGGGTGGCGAGGCAGGCCCCAATGGGGAAGCCGCCGCCCAGTCCCTTCGCCAGGCTCATGATGTCCGGTGCGATCCCGGCGGCCTGATGGGCGAAAAGCTGCCCGGTGCGCCCGATCCCGCACTGGATTTCATCAAGGATCAAAAGCAGCCCCTGTTCGTCGCATAATGCCCGCAGATCGCGCAGAAAAGCATGACTCATCGGGCGGATGCCGCCTTCCCCCTGGACCGGCTCGATCATGATCGCCGCGGTCTCCGGCCCGATGGCCGCCCGCACCGCCGCCATGTCCTCGGGCGGGCATTGGTCGAACCCGTCCACCGCCGGACCGAACCCCGCCAGATATTTCGGGTTTCCCCCCGCCGCCATGGTCGCCAGCGTCCGGCCATGGAAAGCCCCGGCGAAGGTCAGGACACGCCACCGCTCGGGCCGCCCGGCGGCGGCATGATGGCGCCGGGCGATCTTGATGGCGCATTCATTGGCTTCCGCCCCGGAATTGGCGAAGAAAGCGACATCGGCGAAGCACGCCGCCGTCAGCCGCCGGGCCAGCCGCTCGCCCTCGGGGATGCGGTAGACGTTAGACAGGTGCCACAGCTTGCGCCCCTGCCGTTCCAACGCCGCGATGAGGTAGGGGTGGGAATAACCCAGGGCGTTGACGGCGATACCGGCGCCAAAATCCAGGTAGCGTTCGCCCTCGGTGGTGGTCAGCCACGCGCCCTCGCCGTGGTCGAACACCATGGCGGCCCGCTGGAACACCGGAAGCAATGCATCGGTCATCATGCCCCCCTTTCGCCCTGGGCCGGTGCCACCGCCAACCGGCGGCGCGGCAAGGTGCCGTTCAACATCGCATAGGCGGCCAGACCGATCACCAGCCCCCAGAACGCCCCGCCGATGCCGAACAGGCTGATCTTGGCCGAGGAGGCGAGAAAGGTGATCAGCGCCGCCTCGCGCGATTTCACGTCGGCCATGGCCCCGGCAAGGCTGCCGCCGATGGCCCCCAGCAACGCCAACCCGGCCAGGGTGGTGATGAAGGTCGCGGGAAAGGCCATGAACACCGCCGCCAGCGTCACCCCGAACACCCCGATCAGGACATAGAAGATTCCGGCGGCGATCCCGGCGATCCAGCGTTTGCCCGGGTCTTCATGCGCTTCCGGCCCGGTGCAGATGGCCGCCGTGATGGCCGCGACGTTGAAGGCGTGGGAGCCGAACGGCGCCATGAGCAGCGATCCCAACCCGGTCACGGTGACGATGGGATTGGCGCTGGTCTTGAACCCGTCATTGCGCAGCACCAGCATGCCCGGCATGTACTGGCCGGTCAGCGTGATCAGGAACAGCGGCAGCGCGACGCTGAGCAATCCGTTCAGCGAAAATTCCGGCACGGTAAGGACCGGCGCCGCCAGTTCGAGACGAACCCCGGAAAGGTCGAGGCGCCCCTGCCCCAGCAGAACGACCAGACCCAGCGCCAGGATGCCGACCACCGCATAGCGGGCGGTAACGCGCTTGAGCACCACATAGGCGGCGATCAGCAGCCCGACCAGCAGCGGATCCACCGTCGCGCCGCCAAAGGCGCCGATCCCGAATTGCAGCAGGATGCCCGCCAGCAGACCGGACGCCACGCCGGACGGGATCAGCCGGATGACCCGTTCGAAACAACCGGACAGCCCCAGGATCACGAAAGCGGCGGCGGAAATCAGATAGGCGCCCACCGCCTCGGCGTGGGAGATGCTTCCCAGCGCGCTGACCAGGAAGGCGGCGGCCGGGGTGGACCACGCGGTGATGACCGGTTCGCGGTGACGCCAGCTCAGATAAATCCCGGTCAGCCCGACGCCGATGGAGATGGACCACACCCAGGACGCGGTCTGTCCGGGGCCGAGGCCCGCGGCATTGGCCGCCTGGAACACCAGAATGAAGGTTCCGCCGTAATTGACGATGACCGAAATCAGCCCCGCGACGACGGGATGCATCAGGTCGCCGGGCCGCAGGGGCGATGGCGGGAAGACGGATGGCATGGTCTTGTCCTTGCTGCTCTGCGGCACCCGGCCGCCGGGAGGACTTGACTCTTAAACCGAAAATGGCCTGATGGTTCCCGCCATTTCATCGAATACGGCCAGACCAATGTTCAAGCATTCCCAACTGGAAACCGTCAAGGCGTGGATGATCCATCCGGCGCACGCAGGATTGCCGCTACATGCACGCATCCAGCGCGCCATCCGCCACCTGATCCTGGACGGCGCGCTGGACCGGGGACGGCCGTTGCCCGCCTCGCGCGCATTGGCGCAATCACTGGGCGTGTCGCGTGACACCATCGAAAGCGCCTACGCCCAGCTTCACGCCGAAGGCTTCATCGAACGGCGGGTGGGCAGCGGCAGTTATGTGGCGGAAATCAGCGCGTTCTTCTCGGGTTCCCGGCTGTCCCGCCGCGACGCGCTGCTGCGCAACCAGACACCAAACCTGAGCACGCGGGGGGCCGCCATGTTCCAGGGCGGCGGCGTGCGGGAACATCTTGCCCCCCGTCCCTTCGCGCCGGGCGTGCCGGAGACCCGCGGCTTTCCGCTCCAGGTGTGGGAACGCCTGGAGCGTCAGGTCCTCAAGGAAACCGGCACCCGCGCCCTGGTCCACGGCGACCCGCAGGGCGCGGAACCCTTGCGCCGCGCCATCGCCGATTACGTGAACCTGGAACGGGGCGGCCGCGCCACCGCCGACCGCGTGGTGGTGCTGACCAGTTCGCAACAGGCGCTGACCCTGTGCGCCACCCTGCTGCTCGACCCCGGCGACCGCATCTTTATCGAGGACCCGGCCTATTACGGCGCGCGCAAGGCCTTCGACGCCGCCGGGCTGGACTGCGTGCCGGTCCGTGTCGACAGCCAGGGCATGATGATCGAGCAATTGCGCGACGCCCCGCATCCCGCCAAGGCGGTGTTCCTGACCCCGTCCCATCAGTTTCCCACCGGCGCCACGCTGACGCTGGAGCGCCGCCTGGGGCTGATCGAATGGGCCGCCAAGCACCAGGCCTGGATCATCGAGGACGATTACGACAGCGAGTTCCATTACGCCGGCAGGCCGACGGCCTGTGTCCAGGGGCTGGACCCGCACGACCGCACCATCTATATCGGCACCTTCACCAAATCGCTGTTTCCCAGCCTGCGCATCGGCTACGTGGTCCTGCCGCCGCCGTTGGTCAAGCCGATGAGCGTGGCCCGCACCCTGTTGGACGGCCATACCGCCACCATCCCCCAGTTGACGCTGGCGCGGTTCATGGAAGGCGGGCATTTCGGCGCCCATGTCCGGGCCATGCGCGGCATCTATGCCCAGCGCCTCGACATCCTGGCGGGTCTGGTACGCACCCACCTGTCAGCCTTCGCCGAGCCCCGTGTGCCCATCGGCGGCCTGCAATTGTCCTGCGTGCTCAAGGACGGGCTGAGCGAGCGAACGGCCATCGACGCCGCCCGGCGGGTCGGCGTCGAATTGCTGGGATTGTCGGGACTTCATGCGTCGGGCGAGGGGCAGCCCGGCTTCCTGATGGGGTTCGCCGCCTACGATCCCAGCGAACTGGAAACCGCCGTGCGGAGGTTGGCGGGGGCGCTGGGCACCTGAATGGTCTGCCCTATGACCGGAAAGTGGCTGGGAAATGCAGACCACTCCCATGCTAAGTGCTGATGCCGCAACCGTTGGCACCGCACCAAGGAGACCGGCCATGGACACCCACCCCTCTGTTGATCAGGACGTTTCCGCCGCCATCGCCGCCGAAACGCTGCGGCAACGTCACTCCATCGAGCTGATCGCGTCCGAGAATTTCGTCAGCCGGGCCGTGCTGGAGGTGCAGGGATCGGTGCTGACCAACAAATATGCCGAGGGCTATCCGCACCGGCGCTATTACGGCGGCTGCGCCCATGTGGACACGATCGAGGATCTGGCCATCGACCGTGTGCGGCAATTGTACGATTGCGCCCACGCCAACGTTCAGCCCCATTCCGGCAGCCAGGCCAACCAATCGGTGCTGCTGGCCCTGCTGTCGCCGGGCGACACCATCCTGGGTCTCGACCTCAAGGCGGGCGGGCATCTCACCCACGGCGCCGCCATCAACCTGTCCGGCCGATGGTTCAACGCCATCAGCTATGGCGTCGATCCCGAAACCCACCGCATCGACATGGACGAGGTCGAGCAACTGGCCCGGACCCATCGCCCCCGCCTGCTGATCGCCGGCGGCTCGGCCTATCCGCGCATCCTGGATTTCGAACGCTTCCGCGCCATCGCCGATGCGGTGGGCGCCATCCTGTTGGTGGACATGGCGCATTTCGCCGGTCTGGTGGCGGGCGGGGCCTATCCGTCGCCGCTGCCCTTCGCCCATGTGGTGACCTCGACCACCCACAAGACATTGCGGGGACCACGCGGCGGATTCGTGCTGACCAATGATCCCGACATCGCCAAGAAGATCAATTCCGCCATCTTCCCCGGCCTTCAGGGCGGACCGCTCATGCATGTGATCGCCGCCAAGGCGGTGGCCTTCGGCGAGGCATTGCGGCCAGAATTCCGCACCTATGCCCGTAACGTGGTCGAGAATTGCCAGGTCCTGGCGCAAGCGCTGACCGATGGCGGCCTGACCATCACCAGCGGCGGCACCGACTGCCATCTGGCGGTGGTCGATCTGCGGCCGCTGGGCGTGACCGGCGCCGTGGCGGAGCAGGCCCTGGAATCGGTCGGCATCACCCTGAACAAGAACGCCATCCCCAACGACCCGGAAAAGCCCATGGTCACCTCGGGCATCCGGGTCGGCAGCGCCGCGGGCACGTCGCGCGGGTTCGGTCCCGACGAATACCGCCAGATCGCCGCCATGATCCTGGACACGCTGCGCGCCGTCCGGCGGGACAGCCTGGGCGACGAACGGTCGCAGATCGGGCGCCGCGTACGCCATCTCGCCGACCGTTTTCCCCTGCCGTACTGAAGAGGATGGCGACCATGGACACGCCGCTGCTGCCGGACGACCTCGCACGGTTCGGTGCCGATCCGGCGGCGGCGTTCGCCACCAACCTGGCCCGGGTTCACGCCCGCATCGCCGCCGTCTGCCGCCGCGCGGGCCGTGATCCCGCCAGCGTCCGCCTGTTGCCTGTGACCAAGACGATCCCAGCCCGCGTCCTGCGTCAGGCGTTCGCCGTCGGCATCACTGATTTTGGCGAGAACAAGCTTCAGGAGGCCCGCGACAAACAGAACGCGCTGGAAGACCTGCCCATCCACTGGGCCATCATCGGCCACCTTCAGCGCAACAAGGTGAAATACCTTGTCCGCTTCGCCCGGGAATTCCACGCCCTCGACAGTCTGGAACTGGCGGACGAACTGAACCGCCGCCTGGACGCGGCGGGCCGCGACCTGGACGTCTTCGTCCAGGTCAACAGCTCGGGCGAGGCCAGCAAATTCGGCCTGCATCCCGACGATCTGTTGCCCTTCGTGGAACGGCTGCCGAGCTTTCCCCGGCTCAGACCGCGCGGCCTGATGACGCTGGCGGTCTTCAGTCCCGACGACAACCGGGTACGCGGTTGTTTCCGGCTGTTGCGGACCCTGCGGGATCAGGCCGTGGACATCAATCCCGGGCTTGCGGGCTTATCCATGGGGATGTCCGGCGACTTCGAAACCGCAATCGAGGAAGGCGCCACCATCGTTCGGGTCGGTCAGGCCATTTTCGGCACGCGTCCGACCAGCGACGCCCTTTATTGGCCGGGTTTCGCCCCTAACTCCAAATAGCTGCCTTGCGCTTGGCGCCTCCCTCGGGCGGATTGGAGGGACCTGCCCTGGAATTCAGTTCAGCGCCCGAGTGAGTGTCAGCGCCTCGAGGAAGATGGCGGTGGTGTCCTGCTGCAGCTTGTCCACCTGCAACACCAGTTCGATCACCGCCACGGCGGCGATGCGCAGGTCGCAATCGGCCATGCGGCGGCGCAGGTCCTGGACCGATGCCCCCATCAGATCGACGCGATCGAGCAGGCCATACAGCCGGGGCAGCACACCCGACAGATCGGAGGATGAAGCGGCAACCCCCAAGGCGCGATGCAATCCTGCGCTGAGGTCCGCGGTGTCGCGGGTCATGGCGTCCAGAACCGACCGCAGTTTATCGCGCGACCCCTCGCTTACGTCCCCGTCGGGGGGCGAAGGAAAGCGACGGGGAAAAGGAATGACGCAACCCATGACTTTCATCCTACAGACAATAGGATGTCATTATCGGCAGCAGCGTGCCGCACAGGCATCCCCATATGGGGACGGCATCACAAGGCGACGGCGCCGACCAGCATGCGCACCAGCTCGGCCTGGCGGTTGGCGCCGGTTTTCTGGAACAGACGCTTGAGGTAAGTGCGGGCGGTGCTGAGGGTGATGCCCTGGGCCTCGGCCGCCTCGCGGATATCCAGGCCCGAGGCCAGGGCATGGGCCAGACGCGCCTCGGACGGGTTGAGGCCGAACAGCTCGCCCAGCACCTCGGCGGTCGGCAGGGTGTGGGAATCGATCTCGCGCACGAACAGCAACGCCGCCGCCCCCGGCTGATCCCCCGGCGCCTCGATCAGGGCGGAATGGCGGCGGTCCTCGGCATCGTCCAGCGCCAGAACCCGGCTTTCGCCATCGGCGATGGTCGCCTGCACCGCCTGATGCAGGGCATTGGTGGCAACGGGAGTCGCGGCGCGGCAGATGCCGCCGCTATCCAGCCGCAGCACCTCGCCCGCCGCCAGCAGGCGCCCGCCCTCGCGGTTGCTGAACAACGGCCGGAAGGTACTGTCCAGGGCCAGGGCGGCGAAGGGCAAGCGGTCCAGCGCCGCCACCGCCAGTTCCGGCCCGGACCGCGCCGCCAGTTGCGCCAGGGCGTCCAGAATGCCCTGGCGCACCATGTCGGCGGCGCAGGGCTTGGTGAAGAAGCGGAAAACACCGCCGCGGTTGATGGCATCCATGGCCGCCACCATGTCGCCGGTCCCGGTCAGCACCATGCACAGGGCCGGGCACCCCGCCCGTTTCAATTGGGCGATCAGTTCCAGGCCATCCAGACCGGGCATGCGCAGATCGGTCACCACCACCTGAAAGCCCTCTTCCAGGGCACGGGTCCGGGCACGGCGGGGATCGGTCTCGAAGCTCATGTCCCATTGCCGCACCTGGGCGGCCAGCGCCCGGCGCAGCCCGTCCAGCACGGCGGGTTCGTCATCCACGAACAGGATCTTCGGGCGCAAGGAAGGTTCGGGCATTGCCAGTCCACCCCAAACGTAAGGTATATTCAGGAATACCTGATCCCGCCGTGGCGCGGCAAGTGCGGGTCCCCATCTGGGGATAGCCCGGCAAAAGCCGCGTTCATAGGATGAGGGAAAAGCGAGCCAAACGCCATGCCCCTGAACGCGTCGCGACTGTCGTTTCTGCTGCCGCCCCTGGCGGGTGTCGGGCTGTTCCTGGCACTGGTGTGGGGCAGCCTGTTCGCCTTCATCCAGCACGACCGCGCCCTGGTCGAGGAAGGCGCCTACCGCGAGGCGGAAAACTACGCCATCGCCTTCGAGGAATACGCCCACAACATCATCACCACGGTGGACAACAGCCTGCGCTATCTGTCGCAGCTCTACGTCCAGGCCCAGTTGCGCGGCCAGCCCATGGACCAGATGCTGCTGGAGGGATACGCCCCCATCAAGACCTTTCAGTTCGCCATCATCGGTCCCGACGGCATCATGCTGTACAGCAACCTGGCCCCGGCCAAGAGCCGGGTCGACCTGAGCGACCGCGAACATTTCCGTGTCCACCTGGACCCCAGCCAGGACCGCCTGTTCATCAGCCGCCCCATCCTGGGCCGGGTCTCGGGCAAATGGTCCATCCAGTTCACCCGCAAGGTGACCATGCCCGACGGCAGTTTCGGCGGCGTGCTGGTGCTGTCGGTGGAAAAAAGCGAGTTCGAGCAATTCTTCCACCGCCTGGACATGGGGCAGCGCGGCCTGATCGCGCTGTTCGGCATGGACGGCTGGATGCGGGCGCGCGGTTCGCAGGTGGAAGAGATCCTGCACGACAGCATGAAGGAACCCCTGCCCGCCGACCGCCCCTATTTCCGTCCGGACGGTCCCGACCAGGGACGGGCCAAGTTGCCGGGATATTTCGACGGGGTCGAACGCATCGGCGCCTACCGCCGGATGCGCGACGTGCCTTTGCTGGTGTCGGCGCAACTGGCCGTAGACGAGGTCTTCGCCAACCATCGCGACCGGGTCGGCCGCGCCATGGTGGCCGGGGGCATCATCTCGGCGGTCAGTGTCCTCGGCACCATCGGTCTGGCGGTATTGCGCCAGCGCCTGATGCAGGAACAGAGCCGTCGCGCCGCCGATCTGGAACACGCCCGCCTGCGCGAACGCATGGAAGAGGCCAACCGCCTGGAATCCCTGGGCACTCTGGCGGGCGGCATCGCCCACGAGATCAACACCCCGGCCCAATACGTGGGCGACAACCTGACCTTCCTGGAAGGCTGCATCCCCGATCTGCTGAAAGTGGCCGAAGCCGCCGGACGGGAATGCACGCCGGAAACCTGTCCCGAGACGATGGCCGCCCTGACCGCCGCCAACCTGGACTTCCTGCGGGACGAAGTCCCCGACGCCATCAGGCAGGGTCTGGAAGGAGTGCGCCGCATCGCCAAGATCGTGCAGGCGGTCAAGGAATTCTGTTACCCCAGCTCGCGCGAGCCGCAGCCGTGCAACCTGGGTCATCTGATCGAATCGGCGTCAACGGTGACTCGCAACGCCTGGAAGTATTGTTCGGATCTGACCCTGGAGCTGGATGCCGAGGCCCCGCCGGTCATGGCCATCGAGGGCGAGATCAACCAGATGCTGGTCAACCTGATCGTCAACGCCGCCCAGGCCATCGCCGAGAAGAAATCCCAGAGCCCCGGCACCATCGTCATCAGCACCAAGCATCTGGGGGACAGCGTCGCCTTTGCCATCCGCGACGACGGAATCGGCATCCCTGCCGACCGCCACAAGCGCATCTTCGAGCTGTTCTACACCACCAAGCCGCCGGGCCAAGGCACCGGCCAGGGGCTGGCCATCACCGCCGCCATCGTGCGCCGCCACGGCGGCACCGTAACCGTGGAATCGGAACCGGGCAAAGGGGCCTGCTTCACCGTCACCCTGCCCGTCAACGGCCCGATCGCCCAGGCGCGCGGCCCGGCGATGGCCGGTTGAAACACCGTTAAACTCCTGTTCACCTCGTGCCGCAACTTCGTTCATGGCTACAACTTATAACTTTGGTATCTTACAGAACGATCGCCCGAGGGAGTGTTCCAGGATGTCGCGCCTTTCCCGCCGCCCGCTGCTGGCCCTGCTGGGTCTGCTGGCCCTGACCGTGGTTTCACGCCCCGCCGCCGCCGAGACCCGCACCTACAATTTCTCGCCGGTAAACCAGTTCGGCGTGCAGATGACCGCGTCCTACTGGAACCCGATCATCGACTACGTCTCGGCCAAGAGCGGGGTCAAACTGGTGCTGAAGGTGGGCCGCACCTCGGCCGACACCACCAGCTACGTGCTGGCGCAGGAGGTTGATTTCGCCTTCACCAACCATCTGTTCAGCGACGAGCGGCGCAAGATGGGCTGGAAGGTGTTCGGGCGGCGCGATTACGCCCCGGTGCGCGGCGAGTTGGTGGTGCTGGCCGATTCGCCCATCACCGACGTCAAGCAATTGCACGAACAGGACGTGGGCTTCGCCGGGCCAGAGGCCTTCGTCATCTACAAGGTGCCCTATGCCTATCTGATCAACCGCGGCATCCTGCCGCGCGTGGTGTTCGCCGGCAACCAGGACGGCGCCATCGCCCAGTTGCGCAGCGGTAAGGTCAAGGCCATCGGCGCCAATTCCCAGCTGATCGACGGCTATGTGAAGCGCGAAGGCATCGCCATCCGCAAATTGTGGAGTTCCGAGCCCTATAACGATCTGGCGCTGATGGCGTCGCCGCGCGTCCCCGCCGAGGATCTGGCGGCGGTGCGCAAGGCCTTCCTGGGCATGGGCGACGATCCCGAGGGCGCGGCCATCCTGAAGCGCGTGTCGGAACTGGTGCAGTTCCCGCCCTTCGCCCGGTTCCTGCCGTCCGGCGACGACGATTACCAGTCGTATTACACCTTCTACAAGACCTCGACCGCGATCCTGCACTAGGCACTTTTCCATGGCTTCCTTACGCCCGTTGTCGCTGGTCGCCCGGCTGGCTCCCCGCTCGTTGGCGGCGCGAATCTTCGCGCTGTACGCGGTGGCGCTCAGCCTGTTCCTGGGGCTGGGCATGGGGCTGTTCTACAGCTATCAGTTCAACCGCCAGCTGGAAGACGTGCAGGATTCTGCGGTGGTGATCGCCGAGATCACCGCCCAGGCCATCCAGGAAAGCGTGGTCATCGGCGATTACGACGCGGTGCGCCAGACCCTGGCCCGCGCGCTGCAGGGCACGGTGTTCCGCCGCGCCGCCTTCATCGACATGCAGGGCGCCCGCGTCCTGCGCGAGGCGGCGGCGGTCGAGACCTCGGCCCCCGGCTGGCTGCTGGAGCAGGTCAACGTCCGGCTGATGGACGTCAACCGCAACATCAGCATCGGCGGCCATGATTACGGCGTGCTGCGGCTGTATTTCGACCCGGCGGACGTGGCCAACGGCCTGTGGTCGCTGACCAAGGCGGCGGCGGGGCTGGCGGCGCTCAGCCTGTTCGGCGGCCTGATCGTGCTGCGGCTGCTGCTGGCGCGCTGGCTGCTGAATCTGGACCGGCTGAAATCGCTGGAAGCGCAGATTCTGTCGGGGCAGACCGAAGCACGGGTCGAACTCGCCGCCGACACCCCCACCGAAATCCGCCAGACCTTCGAGGTGTTCAGCCGCACCACCGAATCCCTGCGCGCCCAGTACGGCCAGCGCATCGACGCGCTGATGAACGCCCTGGTGCAGCAGAAGAACGCCCTGGACCTGACCGCCATCGTCGCCGAGGTGGACCAGGACGGCCGCATCCTGGCGGTCAACGACCTGTTCTGCACCACCCTGGGCCTGGAACGCGAGGCGGTGCTGGGCATGCCGCTGATGGGCGACCTGGGCGGGCTGGGGGGCGACATCTGGCGCGGCACCGTGCGCGCCCGCGACCGCGACGGCGGCGATCTGTGGCTGAACCGCACCGTGGTGCCGGTGTCCGACGACGGCGTCGCCAAATGGATCTGCATCGACCTGGATGTCACCGCCCAACGCACCGCCGAGGACGAGGCCCGCCGCGCCGAGGCCCGGTCCAAGGATTTGGCCGAGCAACGGCTGCGCGCCCTGCTGGACAATGTGGGCGAAGGCTTCGTTCTGCTGGACAGCCAGGGCGAGGTGGTGATCTGCAACGAACGCTTCCGCCGCTTCCACCCCGACGGCCGCGTCGCCGCCCCCTGCCCCGACGGCGAGCCGCGCCTGATCGGGATGGAGGGCGGCCGCTGGATGCGGGCGGTGGAATATCCGGCGCAGGATGGCGGTATCATCGGCCTGTATTCCGACGTCACCGCCCAGGTGCGGCTGGAACAGGATTTGCGTCAGGCCAAGGAACAGGCCGAGGCGGGCAGCCGCTCCAAGTCGGAATTCCTGGCGACCATGAGCCACGAAATCCGCACGCCCATGAACGGCATCATCGGCATGACCAGCCTGTTGCTGGACACGCCGCTGGACGGGGAGCAGCGCCGTTTCGCCGACACCATCCGCAATTCGGCGGAATCGCTGCTGAACATCATCAACGACATCCTGGATTTCTCGAAGATCGAGGCCGGGCGCCTGGAATTCGAGGAAGCGCCCTTCGACCTTTCCTCCCTGGTCGAGGGCGTGGTGGACATCCTGGCGCCCAAGGTGCGCGGCAGCGCGGTCGAGATGAATTGTCTGGTCCCGGCCCAGGTGGGCGCCGCCTATGTGGGCGATGGCGGCCGCCTGCGGCAGGTGCTGCTGAATCTGGTGGGCAACGCCGTCAAGTTCACGCCCTCCGGCACCATCACCGTCAGCGTCGAACGCCTGTCCGACGCGGGTGACGCCCATATGCTGCGCTTCGCGGTGACCGATACCGGCATCGGCATCGCCGCAGCCGCCCTGCCCCGGCTGTTCGGCATGTTCAGTCAAGCCGACGCCTCGACCTCGCGCCGCTTCGGCGGCACCGGCCTGGGATTGGTGATCTGCAAGCGCATCATCGAAATGATGGGCGGCGAGATCGGCGTGGACAGCATCGAGGGTCAGGGCTCGACCTTCTGGTTCCAGGTGCCGTTGCATCCAGGCCCCGACAATGCCCAGCCCCGGTCCCTGCCGCCGCTGGGCGAGTGCCGCCTGCTGGTCGTCGATGATCTGGCGGTCAACCGCGAAATCCTGACCCGGCAGGTAGAGGCCTGGGGCGCCGAGCCGCAGGCCGCCGAAAGCGCGCCCCAGGCCCTGACCCTGCTGCGCTGCGCCGCCCGCGACGGCAAGCCGTTCCACATGGTGCTGTTGGACCACCACATGCCGGACATGAGCGGGCTGGACTTGGCCATGCTGGTGCGCGGCGACCCGGCGCTGAAGTCCACGCCCATGATCCTGCTGTCGTCGGGTCTGGTCGGCCCCGCCGCCGAACAGGTGCGTGCCCTGGGCTTCACCGCCACCCTGGCCAAGCCGGTGCTGCCGCGCCCGTTGCTGGAGGCGCTGGCCGCCGGGCTGGGCCGCGATGCCGCCCGCGCCGTCAGTGGCGTCGCCGCGCCCGGTGCCGCCGCCCCCAGTGGACGGCCGCTGAAGGTGCTGGTGGCCGAGGACAACCACATCAATCAGCAGGTAGCGGTGGGGTTGCTGGCCAAGCTGGGCCACCGCGCCGACGTCGCCGATCATGGCGGCGAGGCGGTGGCGCGGCTGGAAAAGGGCAATTACGACCTGATCCTGATGGACATGCAGATGCCGGTGGTGGACGGCATCGCCGCCACAAGGCTGATCCGCGCCCTGGACAGCGCCAAGGCCCGCACCCCCATCGTGGCGGTGACCGCCAACGCCCTGAACGGCGATCGCGAGCGTTGCCTGGACGCGGGCATGGACGATTACATCTCGAAGCCCATCGACCGCCGCAAGCTGGCGGCACTGATGGAGAAATGGCAGGGGATCATCGACATGACGCCACTCGACCCCAGCCCGCTCCCCGAGCCGGAAACCGCCACCGCCGCCGACCCGCTGGTGGATGCCGCCACCCACGAGGATTTGGCCGACGCCCTGGGCGAGGAGGAGTTCCACGGCCTGCTGCGCCGCCTGCTGACCAGCATGGACGATTACACCGCCAGCATGGAGGCCGCCCTGGCCGCCAACGATGCCGCCGCCGTCGCCAAGACCGCCCATGCGGTCAAGGGCGCGGCGCTGAATCTGGGACTGATCGCCCTGGGCAACGCCGCCAAAACCCTGGAAATGGCGGGCAAGGCGGGCAAGGCCGAGGAACTGGCGCCGCTGCTGGCGGCACTTCAGGACGCCCGCGCCCGCTCCGAGGCCCATCTGCGCCCGATCATCGGCGAAGGCGACGGGCCTTCCGAGGAATAACCGTCACCGTTTCTCGATCACCGTGATCACGCCCTTGGCGCAATCGGCCTCGCAGATATCCGGGCGGTCCACGAACACTTTGTCCCAGGGGAAGCCCTGGCCGCCGGTGGCCCGGCGCAGTTTTTCCGCCCGCTTGCGCGCCAGATCGTGATCGCCGCCATCCAGCCGCGCCCGCACCCACAGCATCTTGACCTTGGCATCGGCCCGCCAGTCACGGGTCAGCCGCCACAAGGCGCGCATCTGGCGCTCATCCAACTCGGCGGAACCGGGCGGGAAGGTCACGGTCACCACCGTACCCGGCACCCCGGCGACGCTGTTGCGGGACGGGCGACGGCCATGCACGGCGATATCGGGGGCACGCTCGGGCGGCGGCGGGCGGTGCACGGCGATGGTGTCGGATGCGGCCTCGACTTCCGGCGCCTCGGCATGGGCGGCGCCAGCCAGTCCCAGCAGCAGAACGGCCGCCGCCACCAGCCTCATGACGCCGCCAGACGCAGGCGGTCCAGGCAATCGTCGCGGCCGGGGCGGTAATCCTGTGCTTCCCACCATTGTTCCACCTGGGCCAGCACCTCGCCCACACGCGGGCCGGGCGGCACGCCCAGAGCCAGCACGTCGGCGCCACGCACCGGCAGCGCCACCGGTTGCCAGCCATCGGCAAGGTCGAGCAGATGGACCCATTGCGCGGTGGCATCGGCACAGGGCCGCGCCTCGCATGAGCGCTCGACCGCCCACCGGGTCAGCACCAGATCGCGGAAGGTGTCGGCGCCCACCCGGCGCAGCGCCCGCCGCGCCGCCGCCTCGTCCATGCCGCGTGCCACCTGCACCTTGGGCACGGCCACGGAGTCCAGCCGCGCCACCTGCGTTCCCGACAGTTTCAGACGCTCGCCCAGCGCCGCCACCCCGGCGGCATCGGTGTCCAGCAATATGCCCAGACGGCGGATGGCATCGGGCGCCACATGGGGGCGCACCATGGCCCGGCTTTCCAGCCAGCTCAGCACCTTGAGCGGTCCGAAATCACGGGCCTCGGGCAGGATATGGTCCAGAATGCCGTGGCTGTGCATGACGATCAGCACGCCCGCCGGGTCGGGGGCCTGCAACAGCCGGATCAGCTCGCCCGCCACCCGCTCGCCCGACAATTCCACCAGACGCGGCGCCATGCGGCGGCAGGCGGCCAGGGCCGACGGCTCCATGGGCGGGCGGCCGTAATGGGCGAAGAAGCGGAAGAAGCGCAGCAGACGCAGCACATCCTCGTCCAGCCGCCTCATGGGATCGCCGACGAAGCGCACCTGCCCGGCGCCCAGATCGGCCAGCCCGTTGAACGGGTCGTAGATGCGGCCCTGGGGATCGGCGCACATGGCGTTCATGGTGAAATCGCGCCGCGCCGCATCGGCGGTCCAATCGTCGGTGAACGCCACCTTGGCGTGACGGCCGAAGGTTTCCACGTCCTCGCGCAGCGTGGTGATCTCGAAATGCGCCTTGCCGATGACGGCGGTGACGGTGCCGTGGGCGATGCCGGTGGGGATGACGTGGATGCCCGCCTTGTCCAGCAGCGCCATCACCGTGTCGGGGGCGTCGTGGGTGGCGATGTCGATGTCCTTGATCGGCCGGTGCAGCACGGAATCGCGCACACAGCCGCCGACAAACCGCACCTCGGCGCCCTCGGCCATCAGGGCGGCGACCACGGCGCGGGTCTCAGCCGCTTCCATCCACGGCTGCGGCGACAATTGGCCCAGCGGTTCGGTGCTTCCGGAAACCATGCGCATCAGCGGGGGCTCAGCACTTCGGACAGGTTGACCAGGATGCCCGCCGTGGCGCCCCAGATCACCCGCTGTTCCCAGGTCATGGACCAGAACGGGCGGTGGCGACCCTCGACCACCACGCGGTGCAGCTTGTGATTTTCGGGGTCGAGCAGGAAGTGCAACGGCACCTCGAACGCCTCGGCCACCTCGAACGGATCGGGGGTCAGCTCGAAGGGCGGCACCACCACCCCGACCAGCGGCGTGATGGCGAAACCGGTGCCGGTCAGATAGGGGTCCAGCCGCCCGAGCAGGGTGACGCGGTCGCGCGGCAGGCCGATTTCCTCTTCGGTTTCGCGCAAGGCGGCCACGGCGGGGTCGTTATTGTCGGCGTCCTCGAGCCTGCCGCCGGGAAAGCTGATCTGGCCGGGATGGTGGGCCAGATGGTCGGTGCGCTGGGTCAGCAGCACGGTCAGCCCCTCGGGCCGTTCCACCAGCGGCACCAGCACGGCGGCGGGAGTGGGCGGACGGTCGAGGGCGATGCGGCCGGGCCGCACTTCCGACGGCGCGCCATCCACATGGGCCTCCAGCATGGCATCGCCGCGCCCAGCCGGGTCGTATCCGGCGGCCAGCAATTGGGCGATGCGCTCGCGGGTCAGGCGGTCTCGTCCAGCCGCCCCAAGGGAAAGAAGGTTCCGCTGCTCCATAATCCGTACAGTTCTTCTCCGTCCACCTGTTCCGTGAAGCCCTGGGCAACCAGTTCATAGTACACGGATCGGGTCAGCCGCGCCTCCAATCCGTCGCGGACCTGGACATAGGGCGCGGGTTCGCCGCTTTCGGCGCAGACGGCGACGCGCAGGGGGTGGCCGACATCCACCGTCACCAATTCGTCCATGTTGGTGCGGAAGCTGATCTTCTTGTCGCGGCCGCAGCCGCAGGTGAACATCTCGACCGCCACGAAGGGCACGTCATCCACCTGGATGGTGCCCATCTCGTCAGGCGTCACCAGCCAGTAGGACCCGTCGGCCCGCCGTTCCAACACCGAGGCGAACAGGCAGACCATCTCTTTGCGGTTAATCGGGGAGCCGTGGTAAAACCAACGCCCGTTCCGGTCGATCCTGATCCCCAGGTCGCCGCAATTGGTCGGCGCCCGGCAATGCCCCTGGGGAAGATCGGTACGGGTCTCAGGCTGGTTCGCCAAGTCGGTGGACTCCAAGTCGCGGCAACGTGGTTTCATACGTTTGTACTTTGCGCCGAATTTCAACCGGCAGCCCGGAGCACGGCCCGTGAATTCCTATAATCCGTCCCAGTCCATCCCCACCGCCACCCAGGCCGAAGACCTGCTGCAGGCGGCGGAAAGCCTGAGCCTGCGCGTCAACGCCGCGCGCGACGCCGTCGGCCAGGTGATCTTCGGCCAGGGGAGGGTGATCGACGAAAGTCTTATCACGCTGCTGGCGGGGGGTCACGCCCTGTTGATCGGCGTGCCCGGCCTGGCCAAGACCCGTCTGGTCCAAACGTTGGGGGTCGTGCTGGGGCTGGACGACCGCCGGGTGCAGTTCACCCCGGACCTGATGCCCGCCGACATCCTGGGCTCGGAAGTGCTGGAGGAGGCGCCGTCCGGCGCCCGCTCGTTCCGCTTCCTGCAAGGCCCGGTCTTCGCCCAATTGCTGATGGCGGACGAGATCAACCGCGCCAGCCCGCGCACCCAATCGGCGCTGTTGCAGGCCATGCAGGAGCACAAGGTGTCCATCGCAGGCGCCTATCACGATCTGCCCCGCCCGTTCCATGTGCTGGCCACCCAGAACCCGCTGGAGCAGGAGGGCACCTATCCCCTGCCCGAGGCGCAGTTGGACCGCTTCCTGATGCAGATCGACGTGGGCTATCCCGATCTGGAGGCCGAGCGGCGCATGCTGATCGCCACCACCGGTGCCGAGCAGGCCGCCCCCGTCCGCGTCATGAGCGCCGAGGAATTGCTGGCGGCGCAAACTCTGGTCCGCCGCCTGCCGGTGGGCGAAAGCGTGGTCGAGGCCATCCTGGCCCTGGTGCGCGCCGGGCGGCCGGAAAGCTCGGGCCTCGGGATGGTGCGCGATGCGGTGGCCTGGGGCCCCGGCCCGCGCGCCGCCCAGTCCCTGATGCTGGCCGCCCGCGCCCGCGCCCTGCTGGAAGGACGGCTGTCGCCGTCGCTGGACGACGTGCTGGCCCTGGCCGCCCCCATCCTGCGCCACCGCATGGCGCTGACTTTCGCCGCCCGCGCCGACGGCATCACCGTGGACAACGTCATCGCCAAGCTGCTGGAGGTGGTGGCGTGACCGGAGCGAGGCGAAGCCGAGGGACTGGCGCGCTGAGGGCCGAACCATGACCCGCGCAGCGGGAGCGGCGCAAAGCCTGGCGTCCCGCATTCCCGCTTTGCTGCTGGCCGCCGAACGGGTGGCCGCCACGGTGGCCGGGGGCAGCCATGGCCGCCGCCGCGCCGGGGCGGGCGAGACCTTTTGGCAATTCCGTCCGGCCATGCCGGGCGATGCCGCCGCCGCCATCGACTGGCGGCAATCGGCACGCGCCAGCGGCCTGTTCGTGCGCGAAACCGAATGGGCGGCGGCGCAGGTGGTGGGGCTGTGGAGCGACACGTCGCCGTCCATGGCGTGGCGTTCGGCGCCGTCGCTGCCGGAAAAATGCGCGCGGGCCGAGTTGCTGGCGCTGGCCCTGGCGGTCCTGCTGCTGAAGGGCGGGGAAAAGGTGGCATTGCTGTCGGGCGCCCTGCCGCCAATCACCGGCAATGGCGCGCTGTCCCGGCTGGCCCTGGCGCTGGAGCAGGATAGCCCGGATTTGCCGCCCGCCGGGCGCCTGCCGCGCCATGCCGAGCGGGTGCTGGTGTCCGATTTCCTGATGCCGCTGCCCGAGCTGGCCGCCCATCTGCGCGCCCTGGCCGCCGAGGGCGGCGGCGGTCATCTGGTGCAGGTTCTGGACCCGGCCGAGGAAAGCCTGCCCTATGACGGCCGCGTGCGTTTCGCCGGGCTGGAGGGCGAGGGCGAGACCGAATTGCGCCGGGCCGAGGACAGCCGCGCCGAATATCGCCGCGCCCTGGCCGCCCACCGTGCCGGGCTGGCGGCGCTGGCCCGCTCGCTGGGCTGGAGCTTCACCCTGCATCACACCGACCAGCCGCCGCAGGTTCCCCTGTTGGCCCTGCATGCCCGGCTGTCGGCGCCGCGCCCCGGCAGGGGTTTGCGATGAACGCTTTTTTCCCCCTGGCCCTGACCGCACCGTGGGCGCTGCTGGCCCTGCCGCTATTGCCGCTGCTGTGGTGGCTGCTGCGGGTGGTGCCGCCGCCGCCGCGCCGGGTGCGCTTTCCCGCCATCAATCTGCTGTTCGGCCTGAGCAGTGCCGAAGAGGATGCCGCCCGCACGCCGTGGTGGGTGCTGGCGCTGCGGCTGGCGTTGGCGGTGCTGGTGATCCTGGCCGCCGCCGGGCCGGTGTGGCAGCCGGTTCAGGGTTTGGGCGGCAACGGGCCGCTGTTGCTGGTGGTGGACGATTCCTGGGCGGCGGCGCGCGATTGGACGGCACGGCGCGATTTTCTGGACGGCACGCTGGCGCGGGCCGAACGCGACGGCCGCCCGGTGATGCTCTTGCCCACCGCCCCGCCGCCCGAGGGCGGCCCGGTCCAGGTGTCCCCGCCCATGAGCGCCGCCCAGGCGCGCCCCCTGGTGGCGGCGCTGGCGCCGAAGCCATGGCCCGCCGACCGCGCCGGGGCGCTGGCCGCCTTGCGCGCCCTGCCCCGCGACACGGTGCTGTCGGTGCTGTGGCTGGCCGACGGCATCGGAGACGACAGCGTCACCGCCCTGGCCCGCGCCCTGCAAAGCCTGGGCGGCGGCGTCGAGATGGTGACCGGCCGCACCGCCCGGGTATTGTCGCCGCCCAAGGACGGCGCCGCCCGCGATCGCGTCGAGGTGCCATTGCGCCGCCTGCCCGCCGGGCCGGAACCGCTGGCATTGCGCGCCCTGGACGGCGATGGCCGGGTGGTAGCCCGCACCGAGATCATGCTGGCCGACGGCCAGGACGCGGCCAACGTGGTTCTGACCCTGCCCGCCGATCTGCGCAACCGCCTGACTCGGCTGGAAATCGAAGGCGAGGATGCCGCCTCCGCCACCGTGCTGCTGGACCCACGCTGGCGCCGCCGCTTGGTGGGGCTGGCCGGGGCCGAGGAAGGCGGCGCGCCGCTGTTGGCGCAGATGACCTATGTGGAACGCGCCCTGGCGCCCATCGCCGATGTGCGGCGCGGCGATGTGGGCGAGTTGCTGAATGGCGAGATGGCGGTGCTGATGCTGGCCGACGGCCCGCCGCCCCCAGCCGAGACCGCCGCCCGGCTGGAACGCTGGGTCGCGGAGGGCGGCGTGCTGGTGCGTTTTGCCGGTCCGTTGCTGGCCCGCGCCGCCGGAACCGCGCCGCCTGACCCATTGCTGCCGGTACGGCTGCGCGGCGGCGGCCGCTCGCTGGGCGGCGCCATGAGCTGGACGGCGCCGCAATCCCTGGCGCCCTTCGCTGAAGACGGCCCCTTCGCCGGATTGAGCATCCCCGCCGAGGTCACCGTCACCTCGCAGGTGCTGGCCGAGCCCGGCCTGGATTTGTCGGACCGCACCTGGGCACGGCTGACCGACGGCACGCCGCTGGTAACCGGGGCGCGCAAGGGCAAGGGCTGGCTGGTGCTGGTGCACACCACCGCCAATACCGGTTGGAGCACCCTGCCGCTGTCGGGACTGTTCGTGGACATGCTGAAGCGGCTGGTGGAATTGTCGGCGGGCGATGCCGCGCCGCGCGCCGCCGGGCCGCTGCCGCCGGACCGGGTATTGGATGGCTTCGGACGCCTGGGCACACCGGGCGCCGCCGCCACCGCCCTGCCCCCCGGCGAGTCCACAATGATCCCTGGCCCACGCCATCCGCCCGGATTGTATGGCCCGGCGGGCAACGGCATCGCCCTCAATCTCGGCCCCGCCTTGGGCCGTCTGAGCCCGCTGGAACCGCCCTCGGGAATTCTGCGCACCACCCTGGACGGGCGCGGCGGCGAAACCGATCTGCGCGGGCCGCTGCTGGTCGCCGCCCTGTTGCTGGCGCTGGCCGACATGGTGCTGGCATTGCGGCTGCGCGGCCTGCTGGCGCTGGCGGCCCTGGTACTGCTGGCGATCCCGCCGCGCGCCGACGCCGCCGACGCGCCGCGGTCGGCGTTGCAGACCCGGCTGGCCTATGTCCGCACCGGCGATGCCACCATCGACAGCAAAAGCGCCGCTGGACTGGCGGAACTGAGCAAGCTGGTGGACGGTCGCTCGACCGCCGCCCTGACGGCGCCGGTGGCGGTGGATGTGGAGCACGACACAGTCCTGTTCTATCCGCTGCTCTATTGGCCGGTCACCGCCGCCCAGGCGCCGCCCGGCGCGGCGGCGGTGGAAAAGCTGAACGCCTATATGCGCACCGGCGGCCTGATCGTGTTCGACAGCCAGGGTGCCGACGATGCCGAGGCCCTGCGCCGCCTGACCGCCGGACTGGCGATCCCGCCGCTGGCACCGGTGACCGACGAGCATGTGCTGACCCGCTCGTTCTATCTGCTCAAGGAAATGCCCGGCCGTCTGAGTGGCGGCACGGTATGGGCGGCGGACGGCCAGTCCCAGGGCAATGATGGCGTGTCGCCGGTGGTGATCGGCGGCGGCGATTGGGCCGGGGCCTGGGCCGCCGGCAACAATGGCGACCGCCAGCGCGAACTGGCCTTCCGCTTCGGCATCAATCTGGTGATGTACGCCCTGACCGGCAATTACAAGGCGGATCAGGTGCACATCCCGGCCATCATGGAGCGGCTGGGCCGATGACCGCCACCTCGATCACCCTGGCGCCGTTGCTGCCCTGGCCCTGGCTGGTCGCACTCGCGCTGCTGTGCGCCGTTATCGCCGGATTGGGGTTGGCACGGCGGGCACGTGGCGCCGGTTTGCGTCTGCTGCCGCTGGCGGTGCTGCTGCTGGCCCTGGCCAATCCCCGGCTGATCAGCCAGGACGTGCGGCCACAGACCGACGTGGCGCTGGTGGTGGTGGACGATTCGCCGTCGCAGAATTTGGGGCAACGCCGCGCCCAGACCGAAACCGCCCTGGCCGAATTGCGCCAGCGCCTGCAACGGCAGCCCAATCTGGAGGTGCGGGTAGAACGGGCAAGCGGCGGCGAGGACGGCACCCGGCTGTTCGCCGTGGCCGAGCGTGCCCTGGCCGACATCCCCCGCGCCCGCCGCGCCGGGCTGTTCATGATCACCGATGGCCGCGTCCACGACGTGCCCGCCGATGGCGGCAAGTCCCTGGGCATGCCGCTGCATGCGTTGATCACCGGCGCGCCGGGCGAACGCGACCGGCGGCTGGTGGTGACGCGCAGCCCCGGCTATGCCCTGGTCGGCAAGACGGTGAATGTGGGCCTGCGGGTGGACGATCCCGGCTTTTCCGGCTCGGTGGCGGTGGATATCCGGGTGGACGGCAAATCCTATCTGGCCGCCCATGTCCCGGCCAACCGCGAGGCGCTGGTGGAAATTCCGGTCAGCCACGCCGGAGCCAATGTGGTCGAGCTGGCGGCGGAACCCGGCCCGGCCGAGCTGACGCTGGACAACAACCGCGCCGCCCTGGGCGTGTCGGGCGTGCGCGACCGCCTGAAGGTGCTGCTGGTCTCGGGCGAGCCCCATGCCGGGGAACGGGCATGGCGCAATCTGCTGAAATCCGATCCGGCGGTGGACCTGGTGCATTTCACCATTCTGCGCGCCCCGGAAAAGGACGACCGCACCCCGACCCGCGAGCTGGCGCTGATCACCTTCCCGGTGCGGGAATTGTTCGAGGAGAAGCTGGGCGATTTCGACCTGATCGTCTTCGACCGCTATCGCCAGCGCGGCGTGCTGTCGCCCGCCTATTATCAGGCCCTGGCCGATTACGTCCGCCAGGGCGGCGCCCTGCTGACCGCCACCGGGCCGGAATTCGCCGAAGCGGGCGGACTGGCCGCCACCGCGCTGGGACAGGTCTTGCCCGCTTCCCCCACCGGCGAGGTGCTGGAGCAATCCTTCGTCCCCCATGTCACTGCCCTGGGCCGCCGCCATCCGGTGACGGCGGCACTACCGGGCGACGGCGCCTGGGGGCCGTGGCAGCGTCAGGTCGGGGCCGAGCCCCGGCGCGGCGCCGTCACCCTGCTGAGCGGCACCGACGCACGCCCGCTGCTGGTGGCCGACAAGGTCGGGCGTGGGCGCATCGCCCTGGTGCTGTCCGACACCATCTGGCTATGGGCGCGCGGGTTCGAGGGCGGCGGCCCCCACGACGAATTGCTGCGGCGGTTGGCCCATTGGCTGATGCAGGAACCGGAACTGGCGGAAGAATCGCTGTCGGCCGAGGCGCGCGGCGACCGCCTTTTGATTGTAAGGCGCTCCCTGGCGCCCCCCCCCGAAGCGGTTTCGGTGACCGCGCCCGATGGCAGCGTCCGGTCCGTTCCGCTGGCCGATCAGGGTGACGGAAGGGCAACGGCATTCCTTCCCATGGACCGTTCCGGCCTGTGGCGGGTCGATGACGGCGAGCGTACCGCCATCGCCGCCGCCGGAACCCTGGCGCCGCAGGAGGATGCCGAACCCACCGCCACCACCGCCCTGTTAGCGCCGGTGGCGGCGGCAACCGCCGGATCTGTGCGTTTCCTGAGCGAAGGCGGTGTCCCCGACCTGCGCCGGGTGAACGACGGCGCCACCGCCACCGGCCGCGGCTGGGCCGGTCTGGTCAGCCACGGCGGCAACGCGGTGGTGGGCGTCCGCGATGTGCCGCTATTGCCCGCCTTCGCATTGCTTTTCCTGGCGTTGGGCGGCCTGATTGCCGCCTGGACGCGGGAAGGTCGCTAGGCTGCTCAACCATCGAGCACCAAAGGAAACAATTCGTATAAATTCAATTCAATAAAGTCGAACGAACTCATCGCTGGAAGTTATTACCTATAGATTAACGACCCCTCTGCGGCTACACTGCGGCACGCCAAAACGTGTGGCCAATCCGCAACCGGCAGGGGAAATTGACAGTGGCGGAGAGGAAGTCCGGACAGGTCTTCGGGGGGGAGCAAAAAGGCAAGTTCCGCCGCGCGTTGGGGGACGCGCTGCCGGACTGGCAGGTGTTCGTGCGCCGTCCCGATGGAACCGCCGGACAGTTCACCGTGCGGCGCGGCCATCAGATGGCGCTGCTGGTGGGCACGGCACTGGTCGCGCTATGGGCCGGAATCGCCACCGCCGTCCTGGTCGGCCAGCCCGACCGTCTGGCCGAACGCGAGCATGAGCTGGAAGAGATGATGGCCGCCACCCGTGCCGCCCAGGCGCGTCTGGCCACCACCGAAAAGCTGGTGGGCGACATCGCCCACGAGGTGGACGCCGTCCACAACAACCTGCTCACCCTGGCGGAATCGTCGGAAGTGCTGTCCAAGGACCCGCCCGGCGCCAAGCTGGCGCGCGGCGGCGCCAAGCCGCGCCTGATGACGGACGAGCAGCCCCAGCCCGATACCACCGAGAACGATTCCATGCGCGAGCAGGTGCGCCGCCTGGAAGAATCGCTGGAGCGCCTGCGCACCTCGTACACCCGCGCGGCGCAGCAGACCGCCAACGCCGCCGCCAGCCGCATCACCCAGACCGAACAGCAGATTTCCCGCCTGGGCATCGACGCCAACCGTCTGGTGCAGAATAAGCGTCCCGCCGCCCAGCCGGTGGCCCAGGGCGGCCAAGGCGGCCCGTTCATTCCCGCCCATCCCGGCGAGGACGACCGCTTCGCCATGGATGCGCTGATCGAGCGCATGCAGCACTGGAACGGCGTCAAGGCCGCCATGCAGCGCCTGCCGCTGGGGGTGCCGGTGCACGGCGAGGTGCAGATCAACAGCGGTTTCGGCACCCGTGCCGACCCCCTGAACCACCGCAGCGCCATTCACGAAGGCCTGGATTTCGGCGCCCCCATCGGCACGCCGGTCTATGCCACCGGCGAAGGCGTGGTGACCCTGGCCGAACCGTGGGACCGCTACGGCAACACCGTCGAAGTGGATCACGGCAACGGCGTCACTACCCGCTACGCCCACATGTCGCGCATCAAGGTCAAGGAAGGCCAGCGCGTCACCCGCTCGACCGTGGTCGGGCTGGTCGGCAACACCGGACGCTCGACCGGCGCCCATCTGCATTACGAAGTGCGGGTGTCGGACGTGCCCAAAGACCCCATCAGATTCATCTCGGTAGGTAGCGATGTTCGGAAAAACCGCTAAGGGCCAGGGCCGCTCCACCATGCCGCTGTCGGTGATCGGTGCCGACGTGCGGATCGTCGGCGATATCATCACCCAGGGCGAAATGCAGATCGACGGCCAGGTCGAGGGCGACATCACCTGCACCCGGCTGGTGATCGGCGAGGGCGGCCGCATCACCGGCGCCGTCAAGGCCGACACCATCCGCATCCACGGCCACGTCACCGGCACCATCGTCGCCGATGCGGTGAAGATCGCCAAGACCGCCCAGGTGGTCGGCGACGTCACCCACGAGACCATGGAAATGGAGGCGGGCGGCCACGTCGAAGGCCACCTGATCCGCAAGACCGCCGCCCCAGCCGCCCCCGCGCTGGAAGCACCGCGCCCGGCCATCGCCGCCCCCGCTCCGGCGCCAGAACCCAAGCCGCAGCCCAAGGCCAAGGCCGCCGAGGCCGCCGAGGCCGAGCCTGAGGAACAGGCCCCCGAAGCGGCGCAATAGCGCCGCCGCCGGATTGTGATCACCCTTTACACCCGCGACGGAAAATTGCTGCGCGGCGGCCCCGAGCTGCTGCGCGCCGATTCCTGGCCGCATATTCTGTGGATCGACCTGCTGTCGCCCAGCCCGGACGAGGAAGCGGCGGTCGAGCGCATGGTCGGCTCGGACGTCCCGACGCGCGAGGAAATGCAGGAGATCGAGGTCTCGAGCCGCCTGTCGCGCGACGGCGACCGCCTGACCATGACCGCGCCTGTGCTGACCAATTCCGACAGCGCCAACCCGCAGAACATGGCGTTGACCTTCATTCTGGTCGGCGGCCGCCTGATCACCGTGCGCTACGGCACGCCGCAGGCGGTGGCCGCCTATGTGGCACGGCTGGAACGTCCGCACACGCCCATCACCCAGGCGGGCGAGCTGATGCTGGGATTGATGGAAGGGCTGGTGGACCGTCTGGCCGACGTGCTGGAACAGATCGCCGCCGAACAGGATTCCATCTCGCACCGTATCTTCCATCACCCGACCCGGCCACGCCGCCGCTCCAGCTCGCGCGAGATGGAGCTGATGCTACGCACCATCGGGCGCGGCGGCGACCTGCAATCCAAGGCGCATGACACCATCATGGGCCTGCGCCGCATCGTGTCGTTCCTGCCCGATGACGGGCTGGGGCTGGCCGATGGCCGGGCACGGCTGAAGACGGTGGAGCGCGACCTGCAATCCCTGTCGGAATATGCCGCGTTCCTGGCCAACAAGGTGGCGTTCCTGCTGGATGCCACGTTGGGCATGATCAACATCCAGCAGAACCACATCATCAAGCTGTTCTCGGTGATGGCGGTGCTGCTGATGCCGCCGACCCTGGTGGCCAGCATCTACGGCATGAACTTCCACCACATGCCGGAACTGGATCTGGTGTGGGGCTATCCGGCGGCGCTGCTGCTGATGCTGGTGGCAGCCATCGTGCCCTATTGGCTGTTCAAGCGTAAAGGCTGGATGTAACGCCGAAAGCCCCAGGACGCGGGCGCCCTGGGGGAACGCGCGTTCAACGAAATCAGGCCTTGGCCTTGGGGGCCGCCTTAGGCTTGGCGGGCGCTTTCGCCTTGGCCGGAGCCTTCGGTTTGGCGGGGGCCTTGGGCTTCGCCGCCGCCTTGGGTTTGGGCGCCGTCGCCTGGGCTTCGGCGGCAAACCAGAATTCCTGATCGCGGCCATGGGGCGAGCCCGCGTCCAGCCACAAACGATAGGCCAAATCCTTGATGTGTTCCTGCTCCGCACTCATTGTCCGGTTCTCCCGCAGTGCTGGTCTCGGATAGCAGGATGTTAGCCCAGGACGGCAGCCCGAACAATCCCCGTAGGGTCATTGCCACTTGCACGGACACGCGAAGCTGGCAACACTCGCCCGGCATTGGGGAGCATCATGACGCAACAGAACAGCAGCTTAATCGCCTTCGCTGACGTGGAACACGCCTTGGCCGAGGGAGGACGTGCCTGGAACGCAGGCCGCATCGAACAGGCGGCAGCCGCCTTTGCCCATGCCGCCCTGCTGGCGCCGGAAAACGCCCAGGCCCATTCCAATCTGGGTGTGGCCCTGCGGCGGTTGGGCAAGGTGGACGCCGCCATCGCCAGCTATCATCGCGGTCTGGCCCTGACCCCCGACGACCCGGCGCTGCATTCCAACCTGGGCAACGCGCTGCGCGCCGTCGGCCGCCTGGAAGAGGCCGAGCACCACCTGAGCCGGGCCGCGAGCGCCCGCCCCGGCGACCGCTCGTTCGCCTATAATCTGGCGCTGGTGATCCGCGACCGCCGCCGCCACGCCGAGGCCCGCGACCACATGGCCGCCCTGCTGGCCGCCCATCCCGGCAACGCCGATTACGCCTGGGATCTGGCGCTGACCGACCTGTACCTCAAGGATTACCACCGGGGCTTCGCCGGGTACGAAGCGCGCTGGGGTCTGGCGCGCACCCCGCGCCGCGACCTGCCCGGCGAACGCTGGCTGCCCGGCATGGAACTGACCGGCAAGACCGTGCTGATCGCCGCCGAACAGGGCTTCGGCGACGCCCTGCAATTCGCCCGTTTCGTGCCGCTGCTGGCACGCCAGGGCGCCCGGGTGATTCTGGAATGCCAGCCGGAACTATCGGATTTGTTCGCCACCATCCCCGGCGTGGCCCAGGTGGTGGAAAAGCACGCGCCGCTGCCACCCTATGATCTGTGGGCGCCGATGATGAGTCTGGCGTGGCTGCTGGACGTATCGTGGAACACCCTGCCCGCCCCCGAAAGCTATCTGACGCCGCCCGGCCGTCTGGCAACGCCATTGGGACGGCCACCGGGCACCGCGCTGAACGTCGGCCTGATCTGGGCGGGCAAGACCACCCCGCGCGACCGTTCGTGGCCACTGGAAACCCTGCTGCCGCTGATGAACGACCCGCGCCTGTGCTGGTGGAGCCTGCAGATGGGCGACCGCACCGCCGATCTGGCCCGGCTGGGGGCCGACCATCTGCTGCGCGATCTGGCGCCGCGCCTGAAGACCTTCGGCCACACCGCCGCCGCCATGGCCGAGCTTGACCTGATCGTCACCATCGACAGCGGCCCCGCCCATCTGGCCGCCGCCCTGGGCCGCCCGACCTGGGTGCTGCTGCGCTATGTCTCGGACTGGCGCTGGCTGGACGAAGGCGAGGATTGCGCCTGGTACCCCACCATGCGCCTGTTCCGCCAGCCCGACCCCGACGATTTCACCGGACCGGTGGCCCGGATCAAGGACGCGTTGGGGGCAGTGCTGACGCAACGGGCCGGGGCTTAACGCGCCACCCCGGCTTTCTTCTCGGCGGTGCGCAGCCAGGACATGCCCAGCAGCGAGCCGACCAGCCCCAGGATGTCGCCGATGCCCATTTCCGGCATGGGCGGCAAGGCCGGTTGGCCCCACGCCGCCAGACACCACATGGCGGTGCCCAACGCGAAGCGCGGCAGGTAATAGACCGCCAACGACGCCGCGCACACCCAGCCGATCGCCGGGCGCCATCCGGCGACGAACACCGATTCGTGGGCGGCCTCGATCTTGTTCAATTCCACCTGCAATTCATCGGGGTGCTGGCGCAATTTCTCCAACACCGCCTGCGCCTGCAACCGCTCGGCATCGCTGGTGAACAGCTTGTCGAAAACATTGCCCAGGGCCTCGATGGGCTTGGCGATGGTCTCGCCGCCCAGGCCCAGGATGCTTGCCCAATTGGCCATGACAGAACCCTCCTCATGACATGAAAAAAGACGCCCCGCCCCCTGAACGGGGGCGGGGCGGCAAAAGGGGTTTCAGGAAACAGGAACGGGACGCAGCACCACCACGTCACCGTCCACCACCGGCGGCATCATTCCGGCGGACGAGGCCGAAGCCTCGACCCGCCGGATGACGTAATCGCCGGAGGTCAGCGGCAAAGCGGACAAATCCAGCGGCCCCAACACCGTGCCACCGTCCGGCAGGACGATGGCCTTGGCATTGCGGGAAAACCGCAGGAACTGCGCCCCCCGCGTGATCGCCAGCTCGAACACGACCTAACGGGCCGTGGCGGGGGCGACGCAGATTCCGCCGACCGGGCGGCCGATGGCGATGCGCAGATAGGTTCCACCCGCGTCGTTGCTGGAATAACCGGCAGTGCGGTACTTCACGCCACCCACGACCATATCCAGATCGTAACCGGCGTTAATTTCGCTGTTCGGCTTGTCCATGTCGAAATGCGTAACCATGGGATTGGTCGGCGCATGGGCGGTGTCGGACTGCATCCAGGCGCCGCTGTTGTCCAGACGCTTGATAAGCTGCCACAGTGGGACAATGCCCATGGCATCATAGGCACCATCGGCGCTGCCGTTGCCCTTGTAGCTACCGATCTCAAGCCAACCCGGCCGATGCGCCAACACCAGCACCCGATAGGTGCCGCTGGGAGCAGCAGACGCGATTTGGAAAGAGGCCGCGCCGAACGCGGTCAACGTGCCATCGGCCGTCGGCTGGGTGTTGCGGTTAAGCTTACCCAGCACCCCCGCCGTCATGTCCGGATGCCAAACATAACGATCACCGCCGCCCGCACTGACGCGGGTCGCGATCACCACAGCGCGGGCGGTGTTGAGACCGTGGGTGACCGTCGTGGCGGTGCCTTCGGTGTGCTCCACCTCGGCGGTGTAGACGCCATAGCGGGCGCCGACCCGCAGCCGATAGCCCACGTAATCCCCCGCCGCCACCAGCGCCGGAGCCGCCGCCTTGGCAAGGGCGTTGTTGGTCGCCCAGGCATGGCCCGGATCATCCGAGAACCGCACCCGCCAATCCTCGGATACGTCGCGGCGCTTGACGATTTCCACATAGGGGACGCCGTTCCAATGAGCGGTCAGGGCAGTCAACGCCCCGTCCATGTCGGCGCCGGTCGCCGCGACCTGCACGAATGCCTCGGACGGGTCCTTGATGTCGGGCTCGGGCAGGTTGTCGGTGCAGAGGGTCTTGAAGCCGACAGGGGGAGCATAGGCGAAGGGACGCTGGCCGAAATTGACAGTGATCTGGGATGCGCTCCCTAACGCCACCACATTGACGCGCGGACGCGCGCCACTCGGAACGTCTTTTACCGATGGATTGGTGCCTGCATCAGGCTTTCCATCATTCAACCACGTTCCGTTCTTCCCGAACCACACATACCCCAGAACCGGGTCATACGCCACCATCGCCACGTCACCCGACACCCCGCTCAGGGATCCGACAACGTTACCCTTGGCATCACGGATTTTATTGAGGCCAACCCACCAAGTCGCGACGCCGTCGACGGCACCGCTGTGGGGAGGAAACACCGTTTTAACCAAGCCAACTCCCGTGGATTGAGAGTTTACGACATCCAAACGTGCCTCGAAGTAAATCGGCACGTTCGCGGCGAGAGTCGCCACACCATTTCCGGAATCTGTTGTGGAAACGCCAGTGGCCGTCAGCCCTCCATTACTCACCGCAACGTTGCTCGGCCACTCGGCAAGCGGATTCAGCGTCGCATACACGTTGGTCGGCGTACTCGCCACACTGTCCTTGCCGCTGACGTCGAAGCCCTCGGCGGTCCAATGGTTGCCCTTGCCGCTGACGTCCTTGCCGGGGTTCAGCGGGTCCGAGAAATCCAGGAACCAGCCGTTGGGGCCGTACTGGTCCAAGGCAAAGGCCGGACGTTTCGGCACCCACACGCCGTGAATATTGAAAGCACCGAAATCCGTCACCGCCGGAACGGTGCCGTCCAGCCAGACGGTGTCGGCAAACAGACCGTCCGCGTATTGCGAATACGATCCACGATTGCCATAAGCCCCCAAAAGATCGGTGCCCCCCGCCAGATTGGCATCACCGCCGGGCCATCCGGGAGTCGGATAGATGGCCGAATAGAACGACCTGATCCGCACACCATTGAGGTAGAGCTGAAGATAATCACTTTCAGCCTCGGCATTGGTATCGACGATCGCCAATACGTCGTAGAAACCCGGACTGCGCAGCAGAGCGTTGGATTTGATCTCGAAGATATTCGCGACGCCACCTGCGGTATGGCGCAGGTACAGGCGGTCGTCGCCATCAATCACGATGTGCGTACAAGGAGCATTATTGGGATAATCCACGTTATACAACGTCTGTGGCGTACCAGGGGTTCCTCGTGTCACCAGGGTCCGGAAGGCGAAGGTCTGGCGGTTACCGGTTACGGTAATCGCCCGGGAAAGCCGCTGTCCGCCTTTGAAAAGCTGCGACTGCGCCACCTTGTAACTGGGCACATAGCATGCCGGCGCCACCGCCGGTTGGGTCATGAAAGGCATCATGGCTTAGGCTCCGCGCTGGGCGATGACCACGTCGAGCACGTCGCCCGAGCCGTCGCTGGTGACCCACAGCAGGTTGACGGCATCGGCCTTGGCCGACCAGTTGCCACCCGCCAGCTTGTAGCCGCTGGCCAGGGTCAGGGTGCGGCCGCCGGTGGCGTCCTGCTTGGCGACCACCAGGAACATGCCCGCCTTGCCGGTCAGGTTGGCGGGGAAGCCCAGGGTCAGGTTGGACGACTGGGTGACGGTGAAGACGTTGCCCGCGTTCAGGTCCGGGGTGACGGTGCCGTTGCTGACGGCCAGCACCACCGGCTTGGTCCAGAAACCCTTTTCCAGGACGGCCGAGACGTTCTTGTACAGAACGTTGCTCATGTCGGGCTGAGCGGCGGCGACCACCAGACGGCCCTCGGCATCCTTGGACAGGGTGACGTTGGCACCGGCCTTCAGCACGGCGGCCAGTTCATCCGCATCCACCGCTTCGGCGGCGATCACCACATGACCGGCGCCATCGGCGGTGACGGTGACGTTGGCGCCCGCCCGCAGCACCGCCAGAAGCTCGGTGGCATCCACCGATTCGGCGGCGATGACCAGACGGCCCGAGGCATCCTGCTGCAACGAGATGTTGCCGCCCGCCTTGAGCACGGCGGCCAGATCCGAGGCATCCACCGACTTGGCGGCAACCACCAGACGGCCATTACCGTCGGGGGTCAGGGTGATGTTTGCACCGGCCTTCAGCACGGCGGCCAGTTCGGCGACGCTGACATCCTGGCCGGTGGAAGCGATCCGCAGACGCTGCACACCGCCCTGGGTGACGGTTTCCAGGGTGATGTTATCGCCCGCCAGCAGCTTGTCGGCCAGATAGCCGCCCTCGGCATCCACCGCATTGATGCGCAGGTCGGAGCGGCGGCGCAGGGTGATCACCAGACCGGTGGCCGGGGCGGAGTCGAACACCACGGCGCCGCCGTCGATGCTGCCCTGGCCGCGAATGCAGTAATCACCGCTCTGCGGCACGCCGTTGACCAGCACCTGGCAATCGGCTTCGGTCTCGATGGCGAAGGGGAAGGGGAAAACGTTGCTGGTGCCATTGGCGGTGTATTCAACTTGCAAAGTCATGATGCTTCCTTTCATGAAAAAGGCCCGCCGGACGATCCGGCGGGCCTGAGCGGCGGCGAGGACAAGGTCACTCGACGCCGGAATAGAAGAGGTGCGCGCCGATCTCGGCCGAGGGGTCGCGGCCACGCGCCCACAGCGGCATCAGGCCGCGCACGTGGTAATGGGTGGCGCCATGGGTGGGGTCGTCCAGCACGCCGGAGACGGCGCGCCGCGCCACCCGCAGGCAGATGCGGAAGGCACGGTCGCGTTCGTCCACCGCCTCCAGCTTGGCGCGGTTGGGGTCGCCGGGATTCCAGCACGAGAACTGCCAGCGCTTGCGGCACACCGTCTCGACGGTATTGCCCCACCAGCCGCCCCGGCGGACGCGGTTCATCACCACCGCCGCCACCGCCTCGATGCCGCGCACGCTTTCGCCGCGCGCCTCGCCCCACAGGGTGCGGGCCAGCACGTCCACCGCCGAGCCCGGCCGGACCGGCGCGATGTCGGCCTCGGGGTCGGGTTCCATGTCGATGATCAGGATGGGATCGCTCATGGCCGCCCCCCGGCGCCGCTGACGGCGTCCAGCTTGGCCTCGATACGCACCAGATGTTCGGTCAGGCGGCGTTCCACGTCCTTCAGCGTGCCGGTGGTGGCGTAGGTCTTGGCCACCTCCAGCTTGTAGGCGGCCAGGGCCTCGCGCAATTGGCTGCCCGCCACCTCGACCTTATGATCCAGATCATCCATGCGGCTGTCGGCCTCGGACCGGCCGCGCCACAACAGCACGAACAGACCACCCAATGCCGGCAGCTCGACCGCCGTGATCCACCACGACAGGTCCAGTCCCGTATGTTCCATTGCGTTCTCCTAAATCTCGAAATCGGTATGGGCCTTCAGCACGCCGCCGCCCGGCCGCCAGTCACGGCGTTCGCCCACCACGCTTCCGGCCCGGCCCAGCCGCACCGGCTGCGACAGCAGACACCCGGCGACGGCGTCCAGGCCGTCATCGCGGCCGCGCCCGCCCGGTTGCCACTCGCGCATTTCGGCGATGAACGGCGTGGACCACAGCGAGCGGTGTGCCCCCAGTGCCCCGGCCGCCAGCACGGCATCGAAGGCATCGACGATGCGCTGGTCCTTGGCGCGGCTGGAATGGGCCTCGACCACCGCGCAGGGCAGGCCCGCCGCCGCCAGTTCCCGCCGCAGCAGGCCGGGCAAAAAACGCCCGAGGCCGTTGGTTTCCAGGGTGACGGCGGGCAGATGCAGCTCGCGTGCGAAGGCCGCCACCTGACGGCACAATTGCGTGGCTTCATCCACCTCGGTCTGGGCGGGGTCGTGTTGCAGGTAACGCACGCGGTGCAGCCAGTAGCCACCCTCGGCATCGGCGAACAACGCCGCCACCACCGAGGAATCGCCCTTGCCCGGCGCGCCATAGGCCGGGTCCCACCAGCACGACGCCGACACCAGCCGCTTGCCGTTCAGCGACAGCATGGGCTGGCCGTTGCCTTCGGCGTAGACCAGTTCGCCGTCGTACAGCCGCAGCCGGTCGGGATCGAGACGGCCATCGGCGATGTTGACCGGCCGCAACAGCATCTGGCTGTCGAATTTGTTAGGGCCGGTGCGGCGGCGGATGGCGGCCACCTTGTCGGCGGGAAAGCGTTCCGGCCAGGCGCTGCGCCCCTGGCCGTCCAGCAACGGAATCTCCAGCCGCTGGAACCCGGCCAGGAACGGCTGGGTCTCGCCCGCCTCCAGGCGCGGTTCGGCGGCATAGATGGTGTAATAGGAATGGGGCGTGCCGACGTAAAGCTGGGCACCACCCGGCACCAGGACGTAATCGATCTCGGCCAGACGTTCGCGCAGATCGGCGCGTTTGGGCGCGGTATCGCAGGTGTTGGGCACCTCGACGTCGTCGCAGATGATGATCTCGGCACGCGAGCCGGTGATGTTGGCGCCGATGCCCTTCGCCACCATGGACGGATCGCGCAACTCGCCGGGGCGGTTGACGGTGAACTGGTCCGAGGCCCAATGCTCGCGCCGCGGCGGCTTGAGCCCCTGGGTCAGGGGATGGCGTTCGATGATGCGCTTGACGTTGCGCACCATCTTTTTCGCCAGGGCGAAATCGGCGGCCAGCACCATGATGCGCAGATTGGAGTCCAGCATCAGAACCCAGGCGCAGAACAGGCCGACGATGGTGGATTTGCCGCTGGAGCGGAACGCCATCAGCAGCATCTCACGCTCATGCCCGCGCCAGCGCGCCGCCAGCCAACGCGCCATGCGCAGGTGATGGCGCGGCGTGGACTGGCCCAAGCGGGCGTTCCACACCCAGATGAATTCACCGAAATCCACCGGCGGCGCCCGCCGCCCGTCATCGGGGGGGCCGTGCATGAAGAACCTCCTTTGGCAAAGAAAAAGCCCCGCCTTCCAGATGGAAGGCGGGGCCACAGAAAAACCGGCGCCTAACGGGCGGTCGCCGGGGTCACACGCTTGGCACCCAGGGGATGGGCGGCCCAGGCGGCGGTGATGTAGGTCCCGCCGTTGGTGTTCATGGAGGTAAGAGTGTTGCGCAGCTTCACACCATCACACAGCAAATCGACGGCATTGACCGACTTGGAGTTCTCCTGCCCATTCGAGTTCGCCCACAATTGACGAACCGCCGGGTTAGACGGGGACCGGGCAAGATCGTAAACAGTCCAATCGCTCGACGTGTTCGTCTGCTTGAACATCACTTCACCGGGGGTGAACCCCAGCCAATCGAACGGACCATCCTCCGCCCCGTTACCCGTATACGCCCCGAACTTGCTGAAGCCCGGCACTTCGGACCAGATGTAGAAAACGGCTTTGGTCGAGGGATTTTTCCAGGACGATCCAAGCGTGATCTGCGTCGCGGTCGGCGCGGTGTTGTTCCACATATTGGTGTAAGTCGTAGCTCCGTCCGTCGAGTTGAGTTTCAGATAGGAACCCGAGCCGACGCTGGCGTGATAGGCATACCAATGGTCGGAAAGATTGCGAATTTTCCCGACAAAAAACTTCGGAGCCACACCGTTGTTGTGCAAAACGGTCTGCGTCGAAACGTCTGCGGTATCCAGCAAAACGATATCGAACCCCGCCTCGGGCGCCACCCGCCACGCCTCGACCAGATAGGTTCCGGCGGCAAACGAGGACCCAAGAGTGCACATTCCGGAAGAATTGATCGACGACAACCGTTGCGTCTGTCCGGTCAGTTCCAAATCCAATTTGTCACTGAACAGCGCCTTATCGATTCCCCGCACGGTATCGATCCAGTTCCAGCTCGAACCGGCGGCCAGGCCCTTGATCCGGAACAGCGTATGCGAGCCGCCATTGGCCGGGTCCGGGTTCCAGCCCAGGGTAAAGGTGCTGCTGGTACCGTTGTGCGTCACCGACTGGCAGGCATAATACTTGCCCGGCTGCTTCGCCGCCGCGCTGACCGGTGTCGGCAGGTTGGCGGTGCACAGGGGCTTGAAGCCAGAGGGGGGGACATAGCCGCGCTGGCCAAAATCAACCGTGATCGTGGCGAGCGCCGATGCAGCAGTGGCTTCCACCCATGGCCAGAACGATTGCCCGGTCAGCCCGGTGAAGGTGGGATTAGTCCCCGCCACGGGATCGCCGCTACCCTGCCACGTTGTCATAGAGCCGTTATAAATCCCAACCCAAGCATTGCCGCTGGTCGCATCAAACGCAATATCAATGGCCTGCCCAACAGAAACAGTGGAGCCAAACACCGCGCCAGCCCCCGCGCTGTAACGCTTGCCCGTATCCTCATAAACATACACCGATGAACTTCCGGCTAGGGAGGTTCCTGTTGGCGTGAAGTCGGACTTCGCCAAACCGACAGCGACGCCGGTAGCGCTGCGGCTGGTGATCATGGCGCGATACGCATACTTGCCGGTAGTCGGAAACGGCATGGTAGCGAGGCTAGAATAATTGGAGACCGCCCCAGCAGACGAACCACCCGTAGTCACCGCCAAGTTTCCGGCTGAAAGCGTTAGGCCGGTATTGTGCGGGGACAGCGGATTCAGCGTCGCATACACGTTGGTCGGGCTGTCCTTCAGCACGTCGGTGGCGGCAAAGCCGGTCGGCGTCCAGTGATTGCCCTTGCCGCTGTAATCGGTGCCCAGGCTGGCGCTGCTCCACGGTTTGCCCAGATAGAAGCCGTTGGTGCCGAAATCCACGTTCTGCACCGACTTGGGCCGCCAGGATTTGGTCGTGGGGTCCAGAGTTCCGAAACTATCCGGTCCAACCCCCGCACCGTCGATCAGATAAAAATCGGCAAGCTGCCCATCACAGAAGCTGCCATTTGCGTCGATATCAGTCTGGTTCACCCAGCCCTGATCCCAATACCGTCCAACGAACTGCCGAATATTCGCCTTATTGACATCGGTGTCGTGTCTCCCATTCGAGATGACACCACCGCTCTGGAATGCGGTTTCACGCACGCCATTGATATAAATACGGACCCGATCTTCCTCCACCGAATTGGCCAAATCGACGTTGACCACAAGGTGATACCACGCACTGGGATCGGAGCACCGACGCACAGTGGTACGGACGAAGTAAACGGGGGGATTATCGCCCCATCCATGACAGGCCGCGTTGATACTCCCGTTGACATCAACTCTGATTTTGAAGATGTGTCCGTAATCTGCTGCTTGGCGGCTGTCCCGATAGGTGGAAAACAGGTACATATCTTTCTGTATGGCCCCACGCCGGAACCACTGGGAAACGGTGAACAACTTGCTGTTTCCCGGCACACTCGGCGTCCGGCTGAGATACTGCCCCCCTCGGAACAGCAGTGAGTTTTCGATGGAATAGGCGGCCTTGCGGCCGCCTCCCAACATCATGGTGTCGCTGAGCATGGATCAGGCCTCCACGTCGTTATAGGCGTATTCGATGCGGCTGGTGCTGCGGACGTGATAGTCGATGCGGCCATAGCCGGTGATGTCCGACGGCGAGCCGGTCTCGCCCACGCGCTTCCATAGGGTGCCCATATTGGTGATGGCATGGCCGTTCGGGACGATGCCGATGGTGCCCTTCTGGCCGACCACGCCGGTCAGAACCGGATTGGCGAAGGTGATGTCGGCAGTCAGGGTCAGGTCGAAATTCTGGGCCTGGGTGAAGTCCAGCACCACCGAACCGCCGGCCTCGACGGCCTGCACGGCCTGGGAACGCTGCGGCTTCTGCCAGTCCTGGGCGACAGTCAGATAGGCGACGTTGTCCAGGCCCAGATTGTGGCGGGCCAGCGGGGCATCCACGTCCGACAGGTTGTTGACCTTCAGCACCGCACCGGCGGACAGGGTGCCAAGCGACGCGGTCAGGGTGGCGATGGCGTTGTTCAGCGAGGTCTCGGCCGCGGCGATGGCGTCGGTCACGCCCAGATTGGCACGGGCGAGAGCCTTGTCGGCCACGTCCGACAGATTGGCCGCCTTGAGCAGGGCGGTGTCCGACAGGGTATCCAACGACGCCTGAACGGCGGCGATGGCGGTGTTCAGCGACGTCTCGGCCGTGGCGATGGCGGCGGTCACGCCCAGATTGGCACGGGCGAGATCCTTGTCGGCCACGTCCGACAGGTTGGCCGCCTTGAGCAGGGCGCTGTCCGCCAGGGCGTTCAACGAGGCCTGAACGGCGGCGATGGCAGTGGTCACGCCCAGATTGGCGCGGGCGACTTCCTTGTCGGCCACATCCGATAGGTTGGCGGTTTTCAGCAGGGCGCGATCCGACAGCGAGGCCAGCGAGGCGTTCAGCGCGGTGACGGCGTTGGTCAGCGAGGTTTCGATGGTCGCGACGACCGCGCTGATCCCCAGGTTGTTGCGGGCGGCGGCCTTGTCGGCCACATCGGACAGATTGCCCGCCTTGGACAGATACAGGCCGTCGGCCACCGTCTGATTGAAGGTGTTGAGGCCGCTGTCGATGCGCAGCTTCTGCACGCCGCCGTCCTGGGTCTCGGTGGTCAGGGTGACATTGGCGCCCGCCACCAGCTTGTCGGCAAGATGGCCGAAGGTGGAATCGTCCACGGTGACCGAGACGCCACCGCGATAGCGCAGCGACACCTGCTCGCCGCTCGCGGGCGGGGCGTCGAACACCACCTTGCCGCCTTCGGGGCAGGCGGCGCCGACGATGTTGAAGCCCTCGGCGCGGATGGCGCCGCCGACACGCACTTCCAGGGCGGTTTTGGCCGGGATGAAGAACGGGAACGAGAACGAGACGGTTTCGCCGTCGCCGCTGTGATTGATCTTGCTGGTCATACTGTGTCCTTTCACGAAAAAAGCCGCCGGAACCATTCCGGCGGCTTGGAAAAACGGGGATCGGGCGACAAGGATCAGTCTTCGTCCTCGTCGTCCTGAAGATGACCGAGGGCGCGGCGGGCCTGCCCCAGCAGATCCTCCAGCCCGTCCTCGGCGGGTTCGGCGGGCACGGTCGGGCCATCGGCCCACCGCACCAGCTTCACCAGGGTCTCCACATGGGCCAGGGCCGCCTTGGCCGCCGCGTGCCAGGCGGCAAAACCCTTGGCATCGGTGGGCGGTTCCTCGGCGGAGAAGCGGTGGTAGCCGTCCAGGGCGGCATGCACACGCGGCGACAATTGCGTCCGAACCGCCACGCGCAGGGCGTCCGTTTCCTCGGACATGCCCTTCCCCGCTACAGCACGCCCAAGGCGGCCTTGGCCGCGCGGGCCTCGTCCACACATTGGGCGACATAGGCCAGCACCTCGGCATCGCCGGTCCGCAGGGCGCTCAGTTCGTCCTCGACCGAGTAACGCTCGCGGATGCGGATCTGGCAGGCGCGATCGATCTCGCGGACGGCGATCAGCGCACGGCGCACGCCGTCCGCCAAGCGCTCGGAATGCACCCGCAGCCCGGCGGCGACCGGAACCGCCATGCCGTCGGGCAGCGACAGATACCGCCGTCCCTCCACATCACCGAGATGCAGGGGAAAGGCCGGAGCCTCGGTGGGGAAGGCGACAGGGGTTTCGATGGGAAAGGAAATCAGGGTCGGCATTTCACACCTCGCGTCAGAACAGGACTTCGCACAACCGGGCTTCCAGGTGCGGATTGCCGCTTTGGTTGCCCAGGCTGTAATTGGAATTTTCACCGGCCGCCCAGACCCGGCCGTCGGCGGTCAGCACCCACAACCTGCCGGACGAGCTGTAGCCCCCGGTGGTGTAATCGACGATACCCATGGTCGCGGTGCCGCCCGCCCCCGCCAGAGGCGTGAAGCGGCTGCGGGAAGAGGCATCGCCAACCCCCAACTGGCCGTAACCGTTGTAACCGGCTCCCCACAGGCGGCCGTCACTGTCCTGCATCACCGCGAAGACATAGCTGTTGGCGCCGCATTGGCCGCCACCAGCCTTGACCCGCACCACCTTGCCGTCGAAGGATTGGCCCAACACCTGAACCGGCACCGTGCGGTTGACGGTATCGCCCAGCCCCAACTGGCCGTAGCCGTTGTAGCCGCAAGCCCACAGCCGCCCCTTGGTATCGACGATCCACAGGCTGTCGTAATAGCCGCCGAACAATTCCACATCGGCAGGGGTAAAGGCGGCGGTTTCCAGCTTGACGAAGGCTGGCCGCATCGTGGTGTCACCCAGGCCCAGCGCCCCCTGGCCGTTCCAGCCGCACACGTACAGCCCGCCGTCGCTGGTCAGAACCACGGCATCACCCACATAGGTGGAACTGTAATTGCCGGCGGTGCAGGCCACCTTGACCACCTTGGTGATATTGGGCACCAGGGTCGGGGCCAGACGGGTGACGGTATCGCCCAGGCCAAGCTGCCCAGTGCCGTTGTAACCCCAGACGTACAGGCGGCCGGTTTCGTCCACGGCATAGACCGAGCACATGTCCTGGGCGCTGGCGTACAGCTTGGTGATGCCGGTGATGGTGCCGCAGCGCACCGGCACCGAGCTGTTGGCGGTGGTGCCGTTGCCCAACTGGCCGTAGGCATTGTAGCCGCAGCCATAGACCCGGCCATCGGTGGTACGGAAGAACACAGCACCGGCGGAAACGGAATTGCCGCCTTCCCGCGAAACCACGATCTCGGCGATGGAGATGCCCTGCTGTACGAACCAATTGATCTGGGTGGCCACCGCCCGGTTGACGCTGTCGCCCTGGCCCAACTGGCCGTAGGCGTTGCCGCCCCAGGCATAGACACGCCCCGCGCTGTCGAGAGCGTAGGAACTGTGGTAGCAACTGGCGACCTGCTCCAGGGGCAGGACCGGCGGATTAACGGGATCGAAGGCCACCGTCTGCGGATTGGCCAGATGGTTGTTCCCGTAATCGCCCGCCGACAGAACCGTGGACGCGCCCCACATCTTGACGGAACCGTCGGTCATGATCACCGGCAGCGCGCCATAGGACACCGAACTTCCCAGCGGGTTGTAGGCCAGCTTCCGCACACCGGCGCCAACGCGCGACGGCGACGACAGCCAGACGGGCAGATCGTCGCGCACGCCGAGAAGCTGACCGGACTTGCCCACCGGCACGCTTTGCACATCGGAACCGTCGAACGTCAGCAGGTCGCCCTTGCGCGCATAGGCGGACAGGGTGCCACGCGCCGTCACCAGCCACTTTTCGGGATGGCTGGCCGGGCTTTCCCCGGCGGCGGCGGCGGTCAGGCAGCGATAGGTGCTGCCCTGGAACGTCACCACGTCACGCGGCGCGTAACTGGCGAGGTCGGAGAACAGGCCGCGTTCGGCATAGCCGAGGCGGCCCAAGGTCACATCGATCATGGCAAGGTTTCCCTTCAGGCGTTGAGGTGAAGATGCAGGGTGGTGTCGTCGTCCAGGACCAGTTCGGCCCCGCTGGGCAACATGGTCACGGCGTCGAAGGCCGTGGGATCGACCGGCCCGTCTTCCACCAGGGACAGGCGCAAGGTGTCGGTCGCCGGATCGAAACGCAGCCCCGCCAGCCGGTAACTGATCCCCAGGGCGTCCTGGGCCAGCCGAGCGAAGTCGCGGGCCGCCGCCGACTGGCTGATAGCCTCGGCCTGGGCGGCGGTGGCGGCGGCAGCATCGCTTTCCACCTGCCGGGACAGTGCCTGAACCACGGCGACGGCGTTCTCGACCACCACCACGGCATCGGGATCGACCGTGCTGTTGACCAGCCCGCTGCCATCGTCGTTCCATTTCAGCGCCCGCCCCGCCTGGGGCTCGGGCAGGCTGAGATCGGCGGTGGCGCGGCTGGTGAGCGGCCGTTTCAGGCAGCGCGACACGTCGTCAGCCACCTGCTGTACCGCCGCCACCTGGTAATCCAGTTCGTCGTTCAGGGTCTTGGCACGGATGATGCCGTCCGCCTGGAAATCGCTGGTGCGTTCCAGCGCCACGCGGCGGCGCAATGTCAGGCTGCTGCCCTGGGGCGGTGGCACCGCGAACAGCACGCTGCCGCCGCCCGAGATGCCCGCCCCCGAAACCGCGAAGCCGCCATTCACCCGGATGCCGTCCTGCCAGACCTCAAGGTCGGTGGCGCGGAACACCACGAACGGAAAGATGAAGGCGGCCTGGACGCCGTCGCAGACATATTGGATGCGCGGCGCCACGTCGTTGATCTGTAGATGTTCGGTCACGATATGTTCTCCCGTTAACTGGCGACCTTCATTTCGGTCGCGACCGCCAGCACGGTGCAGGGCAACGGCACGTCCTGGCTGATGCGCCACAGCGGCTGAAAGGCATCGCGCCGCCAGCCGATGGCCCGGATCTGCACGTCGCCGGAAAAGACCGGCGGCGCGGCGTCGAACTGATGGCGGCCGAAGCGGCGGAAGGGGATGGCGGTCAGCCCCTTGCCGGTGTCGATGTACAGCGCCCTGGTGTCGAGCAGGCGGAAATGCGCCCGGATCAGGCGCATGACCGCCCCCGGCCCGGCGCCGCTTCCCTCTTGCACCACCGGCGGCAGCGGGGCGATTTCATGGGTGTAGGGCAGGCCGACCTGAACCACCTTGGCCGGTTCCCGCAAGGTGATGGCGCCGCCCGAAACCACCGCGTTCTCCAACGCGCCGCCATCGGCCAGGATGCGCACAGCGCAGCCTTCCAGATGGTCCAGCCCCCGCCAGGTGGCCTTGGCCTCGGTGGCGCTGCCGGTCATGGCGGCATCCAGCGACAGGCCGTCATCGAAGCACTCGATCATGGTTGCGCCCGCCCGTTCCACCAGCACATAGACCTCGCCCTCCACCACCGCCACCGAGCGGAAGGCGCCGTCAGTGGCGTGGCGGGTCCAGGCCGTGACCTTTTCGGTGCGGTAGATGGTCACCGTCCCCAGCGAACCGTCGCCCATCACCACATGGAACAGGCGGCGGCGCGAGTCGTAATCCTGGTCCACCGGCTGCACCATCAGGTGCTTGGCCAGCATGGCCAGATCGGTGGATTGATAGGCCTGCTCCACATCGGCATACAGGAACTCGCGCAGGTCAGTGCCGCCGCGCGACACGTACAGCGTCGCGCCGTCCACGTCGCGCGGCGGCACCTGGCGGTCCACCGGCGAGCCGACACGGGTCTGACGGGTCAACTGGATCTTGGACGGCGTCAGCGGATCGCCCGATACCATCCATTCGGCGCCCGAGGTGAACACCTGGAGATGACGGCCCGAGAACACCGCGCGGATGGCGTTGACCTGATCGGACAGCAGAGCAAATTCGATGGCCTCGTCATCCTCGCCATCGCCCAGGTCGAAATTGAACAAATCCGAGGATTGCGACATCCACAGCCGGTTCGGCAGATCGCGCGAACCGCCGATCACCAGCCGGTCCTGATGGAAACAGACCGATACCGGCCAGCCGCGCAGGCTGGAAAACGCCTGTTCCTCCCAATCGGTGGTGGCACTGGTGTCCACCAGACTTTGCCTGGTCTCCGCCGTAGCCGAGGTCGCCGAGGCGATGGCGGTAATCTCCACTTCCTTCTGCTTGAGGCGGAAGCGCTTGCCCACATGCCCGGCCTGGAACACCGAGGCCGAGGCGGTCAGCGTCACCGAGCCTGACGTGGCCGACGCCTGAAGCGTCACGTCATCCTCGGCGAATTTGTGGCTGGGCTGATAGATCACGCCATCCTTGGCGTAAAAGCTCCACTCGACGATGGTCCAGTCGCTGTGCGACGTGCGGGTGATCTTGCGTGGGCTGACCTCGGGATGGACCACCAGCAAGGTGTCGGCGGTCTGGCTCCAGCGCAGTTGCGGCAATTGCGCGGCGGTCCACGGGCTGGCGAAATCCGCCACCTGCACGCCATCGGCATAGACGTCCACATGGCCGTCGCTCAGCACCAGCAGATAGGTCTGCTCGGTGTTGAATTCGAAGGCGATCAGACGGCCGGGGCCGCGCGCCGTGCCGATATGCCGCAGCCCCGGACGGCGCGACACGCCGCCCACCGGGGCGATCACCACGTTGCGCAGACGCATCGCGCCATTGGCGTAGGCGGTCAGATCGCCGCGCCCCAGCATGTCCATGCTGAGTTCGCCCGCGGTGAAATTGGTCTTGGTCATCGTGATGGTCATTCTATCTCTCCCCCTCAGGCGCCGGGCGCAGGCATCCGCCTGCTTGGCTCACGCGCGCATCGGCGCGCGGGCCCTCAACGGGCCAGCATTCACGCTGCGCGCTCATGACCGCACCTCCACCAGCGGGAAGTCGGTGATGGCCTGGGGGGTGTCCTGCTGGCCGTCGGCCAGCTTGGCGCGGCGGAATTCGTCCTCGGCCAGCTTGTACAGCAGCTCGGCGCGGGTCGAACTTTCGGTCAGCGGGATGCAGAACTCGGCAGCCAGCCGGGCGATCAGCGCCTGATCGAAGAACGGCGGAAACGACAGCTCGTCCGGCCGGAACACATAGGTCAGAACGATGTCGTCGGCATCGCAATGCAGACGGCTTTCGGCGATGCGGTAGGGCACGCCATAACCCTGGCCGCCGATGCCCGCCGACAGCGCCCGCAGGAAATCGGCGGGCAATTGAAAGGCGTTGGCGTAATCGGCCAGCGGCGACGCCGCCAGACGCGGCAGGCTGATCTGGCCGGTGGCGAAGTTCCACGGATGGGCCGACAGCAGCGCGTCGCGCAGCGGCGGATACAGATTGGCCGCCACCTCGGATTCTGCCGAGCCCTCGTCGAACGAGGCGATGGTGGCGGCACCGATTTTCAACAGCGCGCGTGAACACAGCGCGATGGCGGACAATGCCATGGCGGGAACTCCTGTTCTGGATGGAAAGAGGGAAGATCAGGCGTCAATCAGACGGCGGCCTTGCCACCAGCCTTGTTTGAGACCGTCGCGCAGGATGGCCTGAAGGGCGAAGGCCCCATACGTGCCGTCCACGAACGACGCCCACGGCCCCATGTTCATGAAGCGCAGATCGATGTTTCCGGCGTCGGGCCAGTGGACCAACTGGATGGGGGTGCCACAGAAATCGACGCGCACATGGTGGGGATTGTTCCCCGCCGCGGGCATGATCTCCAGCGACAGGCCGCGTTCCACCGCCAATCGGTTCAGCGCCGCGAACAGGTCCGAGACAAACAACTGCTCACCCTGCGGCGCGCGACCGATGCGGCCGGGGCTGCGCAGACAGAAATCGACCGGCCGAACTCCGGCAGCGGCCAAATCGAGAATCCGGCGTAAGGCGGCATTCAATCCCTCGCCCAGGTCATTGACCATGAACGACACTTGCCCCAGCGGTAATCCCGCCGCCACCATGCCATCGAGCGCGGCCGCTACCTTCGAGAACACCTTGGCACCGTGATAATTCGGCCCATGCAGCGACAGCGAAGCACTGTGCAGACCCCCAGCCATCAAGGCCGAAAGGCGGTCCCGATCAGCCAGACGGACACCGTTGGTGTAGATGGATGGCACCTTGCCACCAGCGCGGATTCCTTCCAACACCTGCGGCAGATCGTCGCGCATTGTCGGTTCCGCCCCCATCAGGCAGACATGACGGGTCGGTGCCGCCAATGCCTTGGCCACCACCCAATCGGCGGAACGGTCGGGGCGGGAATTGTCGGGCTGGTGATAGCAATGGGCGCACGACAGATTGCAACGATCCGTCACCTCGACCAGCGACATCTGACCATAGGCGTCGACAGAGAACCCGCCCCCGCTTTGCTGGCAGGCCCGCCAGAACGCCGCGTCGCGTTCCACCATGGTGACGGTTTCGCCGTGGACCGGGCAGGTCTTGCGCATCATCACGGCACCGCCGTCGATGAACAGTCGCGCCTCGATCTCGCGGTAACAGGTGGAACACAACGAAGCGGTCGCGGTCATTGCTCAGAACCTCCAGAAAGCACACAGGCCGGTTCCCTAAGGAAACCGGCCTGTGTGGAACGCAACGGATCAGCGGGCGTTGGCCGCGCCGATCTGGGTCATGTCGTTGACGTCGACCACGCCGGACGCCGCCTGCGAGACCAGGAACAGACCGGCCTTGGGGGTGGCGGCGGTCTCGACGTTGGCGATGATGATGTCGCCGACGCGAAGCATGTCGGCGGCGGCGTTGAAGTAACCGGCGCCGTCGACGGTGTCGGCGGCATCGGCGGTGGCGTAGTGCCACAGGGTGAAGCCGTTGGCATAGGCCAGCACCGACAGGTCCTTGGACTGATAGGCCATGGAAGGATTCTCCTTACGATTCGAGGCAGCGCAGGCTGACGATGCCCGCCGGGTCGATGAGGGCGGCGCCCTGACTCATCATGTTGTTGATGAACCAGGCGGCGCGGTCGCCGTGATAGGTGATCTCGGACTTCACTTCCGAGCCGATGGCGTGGCCGATGGCGGTCTTGTGGAACCAGAAGCAGCGGCGCACGTTGCCCGACTTGGTCAGGCCGGAATGGGGCATCCACAGGGTGCCCAGCCAATGCTTGGCCTGGGTGCCCTTCCACGGCAGATCCTCGGAACCGACGTAATCGGCATCCGAGAATTCATCGATCTGCAACAGTTCCGACCATTGCTTCCAGCCGACGATGGCGGTGCGTTCGCCGTCATCGGGGACGTCGGCCTCGCCCAGCATCTCGAAGGCGGCCAGCACCTTTTCCTTGGTCAGGCCGGTGGTGGCGTCCAGCGCGTGGTTGGTGGACTTGTCCAGCTCGGCGATGATCAGCTCGTCGGTCTTGCGGCCCAGCGCATAGGCACCGGCGTTGACCAGCACGGCGCGCTCGTCGTGCTCGATCTTCAGTTCGTCCAGCTTGTCCAGCCAGTCGCCAGCGTAATAATCGTACAGCTGGCATTCCACGGTCTGGTGATCGACGTTCATCACCGGCACCTTGCCGTGACGGGCCTTGGTGCTGGCGGCGCCCTTGCCCACCTTCTGGAATACGGCGATGGCGCCGGTCACGTTGTTGCGGGTGCGCACGGTGTTGCGCAGCTTGGAACCCTGGCGCTGGAAGGCGGCATGCACCTGGGCGCCGTAATCCTTGGAATAGCTGTTGATCACGGAAACGGACATGATTGCGATCCTTTGATTGTATTTAGAGGACGCCCAACGCCGCCCGGTTCTGGCCCAAGGGCCGCCGCGCGGAACAGGCAGGCGCCCGCCGGGCCGGGCGGCCCGGTTCTCCGGCGGACGCAAAGTCAAGAAAGGCAAGGGTGCCGCCCTTCGCGCCGCCGAGAGGAAAGGCGCGCGAAGGGCGGCGGCGCTCGACGGCGGTAAAACCGGCCGGAGCGCCAAGAGGTCACGAAAATTCCCGCTGTCGCGTGCGGGGAAAATGGTTATGATCAGCGGCACTATTTCCCCGGGCGGCAAGGGATTCAGGGAACGTCATGACCGAGACTGTGCAAGCCACTCGTTCCACCAGCGGCACGCTGCGCACCGAACGCATTGAAGCCCGCGCCAGCGCGTTGTTGTCCGATTGCCGCCGGGCGTTCCACGCCTTCGGCGAATTGGACGAGTTGGCGGAAAACCTGCGAATCCTGTCGCTGAACGCCGAACTGGCGGCCGGCCGCGCCGGTGACAAGGGCCGCGCCGTGCGCGCCCTGACCCAGTACACCCGCGAACTGGTCAACCGTCTGGCCCAGATCCGCGGCGAGATGAACCAGCAGCGCGTCCGCACCGACGCCCTGTCGGAGCAGATCGAAAGCGAGCTGAAGCACCTGCGTGAGATCGAGGAAAGCTCGGGCAGCGATAATTCCACCTTCGCCGACACCATGAAGTCGCTGGTGGAAAAGCTGGACGTGCTGTCCACCAACGTCGAGGACCTGTCGCGCCGCGCCCATGGCGTCGAGGAGGTGGTGAGCCAGTCCGACTCCATCGCCACCAACATCGCCATCGAAGCCGCCGCCGCCGGTGTCCACGAAAAGGAATTCCGCACGGTGTCCGACACCATGCGCCGCTACGTGGACGACCTGCGCAAGATGATCGACGAAGCGTCGGATTCCGTGCGCCGCGCCCTGGAAAAGACCGAGTCGCTGCGCCGCCTGGGCGTCGAGAACCTCAACGACCTGCGCCGCTGAGACACCCCGTTCCGAAAGCCCCTCTTCCGCCAGGCGGGAGAGGGGCTTTCTTTTTGCCCTATTCGCCGTACAGACGGCGGAAGCCCGACGACACCTTGTCGATGAAGGCGGGGTCGCGCTGCTTCCAATAGCGCGGGTCCTGCATCATGCGCTTCAGTTCTGCCTCGTCCGGGGCTTCGTCCTTGGGTGCCGCCGCCTTGCCTAGGCCGGGCTCACCCGAGGCCATCATGCGTTCCATGGCCATGACGCCTTCGGGGGAACGGGACAGCGACTGGTAAACCTCGTCCGGCAGGTTGGCCTTGCCCCAGGCCGAAACCTGACGGGCGGTTTCCGACCAGCGGGCGTCGCCGCCGTAATGGTCCTTCAGCCGGTCCAGGTGACGGCGCATGTCGTATTCGCTGGCCATATTGGACATGGCGGGCAGCATGCAATCATGGGCCAGATCATAGACCAGCTGCGCCTGCTCCGGGGTGAACCCAGCAGCGTGCAGGCGGCGGTTGACCTCGGGATCGGGGCTCAGCAGCTCGTGGCGGCTGGCGATCTGGTAGCCGTCGGGACTGTCGGGCACGCCCAGGGCGCGGTGAAAGGCGCAGCGCTCCTCGTCGGAACAATCGGCGCCCGGCACCCGCACCATGGAATGCATGCGGCGTTCAAGTTCCAGATAGGCGCCCAACAGGGCATCGGTCCGCACCGCGCCGGTACGCGGATCGCGGAATTTTTCCGGGATGGCGGGACCGCCCAGCTCGGGTTCCTGGGGGTCCAGGGAATCTTCGTACATCATTTGTTCCAACTCCTAGACATGAAGGCCGCCCTCGCGGCCGGTGCGGATCAGGGATTGCAGGTGCAGCACCAATTGGCGCTGCCCTTCCAGGCTGCGCAAGGCGGCGTCGGACGCATCCGGCCCCAGGCAGCGTTCGGTGGTGATCTGGGTCAGATAGGCCAAGGCGGTCTCGCCGTCGGCGCCGCTGAACAGGCGGGCGAACAGCCGCGCCAACCGCTGGCGCTGATCGTCGCCGGGCGAGGCCTGCGGCGGGTCGAACCACGTCCAGCCGGGATCATTGGCCATTGCCGCCCCCCGCGCTGGGCTGAACCATCAGTTCCGCCGGGACATTGAACACCCGGCCCAGCCAACGCGCCGCCGCCGCCGCATCCACCACCTGCGCCCCGGCCGGCCCCAATTGCGCCAGGGACGATAGCCAGGTCAGGGTGTTCATGGCATCGCGTTGCGCCTGGTTCTGGGCCAGCGGCGATTTGTACTGCAAATCCACAGAGTGACCGTCCACCAGCAGATCGGGGATTTCCCCCCGGCGGCGCAGGATGGCCACCGCCCGCAGGATCAGCGGCGTCAGCAATTCGCATTGCAGACGGCCATAGGTGGCGCCCAACAGGCGGGCCATTTCCGCCGAGCGTTCCAGTACCTCGGTGGCGGTCATGCGCGGGGCGTCGGGCTGGCCCAGCTTGTCGGCCAGCAAGGCATGACGGATGCGGCCGCGCAGATCGTCCAGCACCAATTGCGAGATGTCGAACCGTCCCGGCGCGTCCAGCGGCTTAAGACCCGCCGAGCCCACCGCCTTGGGGATGATGGTGCCGGGCACCAGCTTGATGTTGGCGGGATTGAGCACGCCGTCGTCATCGGCCTGCCAGATGCCGGTGACGGCGATGGTGGCGTTCTTCAGCACCAGCTCCACCACCTTGTTGGCGGTCTTGATGTCGGGCAGCGCCTTCATCACCGGCGAGCGGCCATAGGTTTCCCCCGGCGCCTTCAGCCAGCGGAAATTGATGAACGGACTCAGTTCGAAACGCCCCTCGGCCAGCAGCGCCTCGTCGCTGTCGGCCTCGTCCTCCAGCACGGCGGCGTAGCGGTAGAAATGGCCGTTGGCGGACGGCACCACCGCTTCGACCACGGCGATACGCAAATCGGGATCGTCTTCGGCCTTCTTGATCAGGCTTTGCGGCGGCGAGGCGGCGGGATAGCGGGTGCGCAACGCCGCCAGTGTCAATTCCGAGCGGCGGAAGGTGGTGTCCAGGCGTCCGTCCACCCCCTCCTCCATCACCACCTGTCCCAAAGGCACGGCGGTGAAGCGGAAGGCCGAGGGTTCGCCGGGCGGCGCTTCCTCGAACAGCAGCGAGGCGGTGCCGCCGGTGACCACGTCCAGATAGCATTGGTGCATTTCCACCGCGAAATTAGAGCGGTCGAAATGGGATTGCAGCACCGCCCCCACCCGGTCGAGTACCGCCGCCGCCTGATCCCGTTCCTCGGGCGACAGATCGGCACCGGCCGTCAGACCGAACCATTGCGCCCAGGGCGGCGTCAGTTCCGACAACAGGCTGGCCGCCAACTGGTCCACCGCATCGGGCGCGGTGCCATCGAACAGGCGGTCGCCTTTCTTCTCGCCGGGGACCGGCTGGTGCAGAACCGCGTCGCGCAGCGGCAGGGCGTAATCGTAGCATTCCTGCCAATGGGCTTCCCAGACCGAGCGGCGCTGCCGCGCCTTGGCATAGCGCTTGAGCAATTGCCCGGGATCACGGTCCGGCCCCAGCAGACCGCCATCAATGACGGAGATGTCGGCCATGGTCATTCCCCCAGCAGGGATTTGGTGGTGGCGCCGCCCTTGGGCGCCGCCGGGTCCAGCACGCCGCGTTCCGAGGTGGCGACCATGCCCGCGCGGCCACGCCGGTTGCGGGCCATGACCTCTTCGCGTTGCTTGCGCGCCTCCGCGTCGGGATCTGTGGTGACGACCGGTGGGGTATAGGCGGGCGCAGGCGCCGAGCCACCGAAGAAACCGCCCATGGAGAACCTCCATTATAGGAATTTACAGATACGCCCACCGCAAACGGAAAAACCCGGCAAGAGCTTTGCTCTGCCGGGCTTTTGACGCAGTTCTGGCGTTGATGAAAATGACTATATGCCCCGCACCCCCAGCCCGTCAACCATAAAAGTTCCCTTTTTGTTCAGATGACGAAAAAGTTGCCACGGGGTCAGCACGAAACCGGCCCGAATTCCCAGGACACGCTTGACGCACTCGACGCAGGAGTAGGGACGAATCGGAAGCACTCTCCGGTTAGGAGAAACAAATTGCACCTCTACGACCAACATACCTTGCTGCTGATAATGCATGACCGGATCAAATTCCTTGATGAAAGGAACATGTGCAACGGCGGTATAGTGGGACAGCGGATCAACCACCACCCAGCCGGAGGCGCATTCCAGCACCACGAAGCAATGCCGGAACCCCGGCCGCAACCAGCGCAGCCACCACAGATCGGCCTGTCCGCAGAACACCACCAGGGCGCGGTGCCAGCCGGGAACCACGTCGGGCGCACTCATGCCACGATCCCCTTGCGCCGCAAGGTCGGCGTCAGGCGGTCCAACGCCTCACTCCAATCCGCCGCCTCGGCACAGGTGTCTCCAGCCCAGGGATCAGGCGGGTTCAGACGGCATCCGAAGCGGCCAAGCACCGCGATATGCCGCTCGCCCAGAACCTGATTGCGGCGTAGGAACAGCACGGCACGATAGATGTCGTCCGGGTCGCAGGGCCGCCCCACATCCCCCTGATCGGCAGTAAAGCGCACTCCCTCGATTCGCGCCATCTGACAGCGGGCGAACCACATCCAGGCTTCCTCGGCCGTCATGAACGGCTCGGTCGGCCGGTCGCTCAGCGGTCTTGGCACGAATTTGCCCACACGCATGACGATACCTCCACAATGAGAACATCTAGCGAACATAGATGCCGGAATCTCGGGCATTGAGTCAAGGGTGATAGGCTGATATTCCTGCTGACCTGAACCAGCGATTGCGAGACGATCTTCCCATGCTGAAGCACGCTGACATCTGGGCCGCGCTCGACGCCCTGGCCCGTGACCATGGTCTGACCGCATCCGCACTGGCGCGCCGCGCCGGACTGGATCCGACCACTTTCAACAAGAGCAAGCGCATCACGCGTGAGGGCAAGCCGCGCTGGCCATCCACGGAAAGCGTGTCCAAGGTGCTGGACGCCACCGGCGCCACCCTGTCCGACTTGCTGAACCACATCGGTGAACCGCCGCCGCGTAACGGCGGCTCCCAATTGCCGCTGATCGGCTTTGCCCAGGCGGGCGACCGCGGCTATTTCGACGATGCCGGCTATCCGGTCGGCGGGTCGTGGGACGAGATCCCGTTCCCGGAAGTGGGCGACCCCAATGCCTATGCCCTGGAAGTGTCGGGCGACAGCATGGAGCCGCTGTACCGCGACGGCGACCGCGTCATCGTCTCGCCCGCCGCCTCGGTGCGCCGGGGTGATCGGGTGGTGGTGCGCACCGTCGAGGGCGAGGTGATGGTCAAGCAATTGATCCGCCAGACCGCCAAGCGCATCGAATTGGCCTCGCTGAACCCCGCCCATCAGGGCCGCAGCCTGGCCACCGAGGAAGTGGCCTGGGTCGCCCGCGTGCTGTGGGCCAGCCAGTAGTTCCTCGACTTTTTGTTCGCATTATGTTCTAATGGCGCCATGATGCTCGACCATCGTGACGCCCTGGAACGCCGCTATGACGGCCCCATCCCGCCCGCCGACCCCGCCACCATTCCGGCGGCATCGGCGTTGCGCGCCCGGCTGTTCCAACGCATGGCCGACGACCATCGCGCCCAGACGGCGAAACACCGCCGCCGCTTATCCGCCGTATCGGCCTTGACCGACACCCGACTAGACCGCCTGCAACGGGATTTGCACCTGTCGCGCAGCCTGGGCGTGGCGTGGCGGAACCGCTGAGCGGACACGAAAAAAGGGCGCGGATTGCGCCGCGCCCTTTTGCCAAACCGTCAAAAATCAACCGACGATGTGGTAGCCGCCATCCACGAACAGGGTGGTGCCGGTAACCGAATGCGCCAGATCGCTGACCAGATAGGCGGCGAAGGAACCGCAATCATCGATGCTCGCCAACTGATGGGTCGGCGCCTTGGCGGCGGCGGCTTCCATCAATTCGTCGAAATGATCGATGCCCGAGGCGGCGCGGGTCTTGAGCGGGCCGGGCGACAGCGCCACGACGCGGATGCCCTTTTCACCCAACTCGGCGGCCATGTACTTGGTGCTGGCCTCAAGCGCCGCCTTGACCGGGCCCATGACGTTGTAATGCTCGACCACCTTGCGGCCGCCGTAGAACGAGATGGTCATCAGGCAGCCGCCATCCTTCATCAGCGGCTCGGCCAGCTTGCCCATGCGCATGAAGGAATGGCACGACACGTCCATGGCCAGCATGAAGCCCTCGCGCGAGCAATCGACCACACGGCCGTGCAAATCCTCGCGGCTGGCGAAGGCGATGGAGTGGATGACGAAATCCAGCTTGCCCCAGGTCTTCTCGATTTCGGCGAACACCGCCTCCATCTCGCCTTCCTTCTGCACGTCCATGGGCATGAAGATCGGGGCGTCCAGACCCTCGGCCAGCGGGCGCACCCACTTTTCCGCCTTTTCGTTCAGATAGGTGACGGCCAGTTCGGCGCCATAGGCGCGGCAGTGCTTGGCGCAGCCATAGGCGATGCTCTGGTCGTTGGCGATGCCGACCACCAGGCCCTTCTTGCCGGTCAGGTCCAGCTTGGTCACCGTTTCATAAGGCTTCAGGTTAGCGTCCATGATCTTCCTTTCGGGGTAAAGGACGTGCTGCATTGCAACATACCCCCGCAAGCGGTCCTACCTCAAGCGCCGCCCCGCGCATTTCGCGGAACCTTCATACGAAAAGTAGGGGCTTGCCGTGCTTGACGGGCCAGACCGGGCGGCGCTATGTGTTGAGAACGTGGTGATTTGACCGACCGGCTTGCGGCCACGTTAAAAATAAGCGCTAAAGAGGTTCCGAGCTTGGCATGCCAGGCCCCGATCCGCCCCGGTCGGGGTATTTTTTTGTCTGCATGTCTGCCAGGAAAGGGGCAATCATGACCAAGAACACTCCCACCGACCGTCCGTTGCGTCTGCGTACCCGCCAGGTCCGCGCCGGCCTGTCGCGCACCGGCTTTTCCGAGACCAACGAAGCCATCTTCATGAACTCGGGATACGTCTACGGCAGCGCGCAGGAGGCGGAGGAGAGCTTCGACGGCACCCGCGACCGCATGGTCTATTCCCGCTTCAAGAACCCCACCGTGGCGGTGTTCGAGGAACGTCTGGCCGCCCTGGAAGGGGCCGAGGCCTGCCGCGCCACCGCCTCGGGCATGGCCGCCGTGCATGCCGCCCTGCTGTGTCAGGTGCGGGCGGGCGACCGGGTGGTGGCGCCGCGCGCCCTGTTCGGCTCGTGCACCTGGATCATCGGCGAGCTGCTGCCGCGCTTCGGCATCGAGGTCGAGTTCATCGACGGCACCGACCCGGCCCAGTGGGAGGCGGCGCTGTCCAAGCCGACCAAGGTTGTGTTCCTGGAAACCCCCTCGAACCCGACCCTGGAAATCGTCGATCTGGCCCGCGTCGCCGAGCTGACCCACAAGGCGGGCGGCCGTCTGGTGGTGGACAACGTCTTCGCCACTCCGATCTTCCAGGCGCCGCTGAGCCTGGGCGCCGACGTGGTGGTCTATTCCGCCACCAAACATATCGACGGCCAGGGCCGTTGCCTGGGCGGCGCCGTTCTCGGCTCGAACGAATTCTGCAACGACGTGCTGGGGCCGTATCTGCGCCACACCGGCCCGGCGCTGTCGCCGTTCAATGCCTGGGTGCTGCTGAAGGGTCTGGAGACGCTGGACCTACGGATCGAGCGCCATGCCGCCAATGCGCTGAAGGTCGCCCAGTTCCTGGAAGGCCGCCCGGAAATCGCCCGCGTGCTCTATCCCGGCCTGGAAAGCCACCCCCAGCATGCCCTGGCCAAAAGCCAGATGTGCGGCTATGGCGGCGTGGTGGCGTTCGAGCTGAAGGGCGGCAAGGACGCCGCCTACAAGCTGCTGGACGGGCTCGAGGTCATCGATATCTCGAACAATCTGGGCGATGCCAAAAGCCTGGCCTGCCATCCCTGGACCACCACCCACCAGCGCCTGACCCCCGAGGAAAAGGCCGCCCAGGGCATCACCGAGGGCCTGTTGCGCCTGTCGGTGGGCCTGGAGGATGCCGACGACCTGATCGACGACCTGCGTCTGGCATTACAGGGCTGACCGACAGGCAGGTGGATTTCGTTTGAAAGCAGTCTAATATTCACCCGGTGCGGCCCCCGCCGCACCGGGTTTCGTTCGTGCGGCGCGCCGCACAGGGTTTCGTTTGCTCGGAAGTGCGATCCATGTACAGCCAGACCACCCGCGACATCACGATCACGGTTCAGCCGGTTTTCCTGGAAGACCAGTCGTCGCCCACGGAAAACCATTACGTCTGGGCCTATCGCGTGCGGATTGAGAACAAGGGCAGCGAGACGGTGCAACTGATGCGCCGCCACTGGAAGATCACCGACGCCCTGGGCCGCATGCAGGAAGTGCGGGGCGACGGCGTGGTCGGCGAACAGCCGGTGCTGGAGCCGGGCGGCAGCTATGAATACACCAGCGGTACCCCGCTCAGCACGCCGTCGGGCATCATGATGGGCAGCTACCAGATGGAAACCTTCGAGGGGGATACCTTCGACGTGGGCATTCCGGCCTTTTCGCTGGACAGCCCGCACGAGGTTCATCGGCTGAATTAGAATGCCTTGCGTTTAATCGAACGCAGCATGCGATCTGCGGCCATTGCGGCCGCGGCCAAGCAATCCGGAGGATTGCGCCCGGCGAGGGACACATGAGAATAGGTCATGCGCAGCATGACCTATCCGGGTTGCAAATTCCGGCCGCCATCGCCACATGCCGGAAGCGACAAAGTGTTAACCGGGACCAGGAATAGTCATGAGCGACCAGATCACCTTGCCCGCCGAATTGCGTGATGCCGCCACCGCCGCGCGCCGTCCCAGCCGCACCGAGGCCGAGGAAGCGGTGCGCACCTTGTTGCGCTGGGCAGGCGACGACCCGGACCGCGAAGGTCTGGTGGGCACCCCTGAACGGGTGGTCCGCGCCTACGAGGAGTTCTTCGCGGGCTACGACCAGGACCCGGTGGACATCCTGCACCGTACCTTCGAGGAAACCGACGGTTACGACGAGATGGTGGTTCTGCGCGACATCCGCCTGGAAAGCCATTGCGAACACCACATGGTGCCGATCATCGGCAAGGCCCACGTGGCCTATCTGCCCGACCGCCGGGTGGTCGGCATTTCCAAGCTGGCGCGCGTGGTCGAGATTTTTTCCAAGCGCCTGCAAATCCAGGAAAAGCTGACCAGCCAGATCGCCAATACCATCAACGAGGTGTTGCAGCCGAAGGGCGTCGCCGTGGTGATCGAGGCCGCGCACGAATGCATGACCACGCGGGGAGTCCACAAGCCGGGCGTGACCATGGTCACCAGCCGCATGCTGGGCGCCTTCCGCACCAGCCCGGCCACCCGCCGCGAATTCATGGCGCTGATCCAGGGCAGCAACCGCGGCCTGTCCAACGCGTGACTCTGGAAACCCCCGGCCAAGCCGATTATAGTACCGGGAGGTAGCCGACACCGGGTGGCACCCCAGTGTCGGCCTCTCCTAGGCCCTGGTCACCAGCAGGTGGATGCGAATCCACCAGACACGGAACCGGAGCACCAGGAGAAACGGCATTTTGTCCATGCCATTTCCTCCTTGACGGCGGACCGGCCCATCCGGCCCGCCGTCGTCATTTATACGGGACAATGCCCCACAGACACAGCCATTGCATGCACCGCCGCCACCTCGTCCGCCGAGAGGCGGCGGTTCAGTTTCGGGGCGCGAGTGGCGCGGTGGCACGGCTGATAATCGTCGAGAATCCGCACCGCCGTGCCCGGCGGCAGGCTGGCGAACACCGCCGCGCTGCCCGCCAGATCGTTGGGCAGCACCAGATGCCGCACCAGCAGGCCGCCCACCGCCCGCCCGGCGCCGTCCCGGCGCAACGGCCCCACCTGCCGGTGCATCTCGGCCGCCGCCGCCGCCGCCACCTGGGGATAATCGGCCACCCCCAGGCACAGGCGGGCGGCACCCGCTTCGCCGTGTTTGAAATCCGCCACGTACAGGTCAATCACGCCGTTCAACAGCGCCAGGGTGTCCAGGCTGTCATAGGTTCCGGTGGCCCAAGCCAGCGGCAGGGTGAAGCCCTCTGCCGCCGCCCGCGCCACCCCGTCCAGGATTTGCGCCGGAACATGGCTGGGGCTGGAGAGCATCACCATGCGCGCCCCCGTCTGCTGCTGCTGCAACAACAGAGCGGCGATGTCCAGGTCCTCGCCCGCGCCATTCCAACTGGCGGCAGCGGTGGAGCAGGCCAGACAACGCAGGTTGCAACCGGAAAACAGGATATCGGCAGCGCCCGCCAACAATCCCGTCCCGGCCCCGACCGATGCGACACGGGCAACGGCGCCGGTCTGGCAGGTGGCACGGCGGATGCCCTGGGTGCGGTCGGCACCGCAACGCCGCGCGCACAGCGTGCAGGCGGCGAGGCGGGCCAGTGCCCGGTCGGCGCGGTCCCGCAACGCGGCATGATCATGGGTCAAAGCGGCCATGGCCCATGATAGCCGGGGCACGAAGTGCTGGACAGCCCGGCCGAAGCGGGCCAATAGTCCTTTCCTCATCCGGGGGTATGGAACGCGTGATCGACTTCAAGCCGGTCGTCTTCGTCAACGGCATCCTGCTGATCATCCTGGCCGCCGCCATGGGCGTGCCAGCGCTGGCCGATGCCGTCTCGGGCGATTCCGACTGGCGGGTGTTCGTGGTGTCGGCGCTGATCAGCCTGTTCGCGGGCGGCATCATGGCGCTGGGCGCCCGCCCGGCGGAACACACGCAACTGACCACCCGCCAGGCGTTCCTGCTGACCGCGTCGGTGTGGTACCTGCTGTCGGCCTTCGCCGCGCTGCCCTTTGCCCTGTCGTCCTTCGACCTGTCGCCCGCCGACGCCTTTTTCGAGGCGGCCAGCGGCTTCACCACCACCGGCTCGACGGTGATCACCGGCCTGGACGACGCCCCCAAGGGCATTCTGCTATGGCGTGGCCTGCTCAACTGGTTGGGCGGCGTCGGCATCATCGTCATGGCGGTGGCGATCATGCCGATCCTGCGCATCGGCGGCATGCAGTTGTTCAAGATGGAAAGCTCGGACAAGAGCGACAAGGTCAAGCCGCGCGTCGCCCAGGTGTCGGGCTCGATCCTGCTGGTCTATCTGACCTTCACCATCGCCGCCGCGCTGGGCCTGTGGCTGAGCGGCATGACGCCGTTCGAGGCGGTGTGCCATGCCTTCGCCGCGCTGGGCACCGGCGGTTTTTCCACCTCGGACCAGTCGCTGGCCAAGTGGGGGCCGCTGACCCAATGGGTGACTATCGCCGCCATGCTGGCGGGCGGCATGCCGTTCACCCTGTTCGTCAGCCCGTGGAAGCACCGCCGTTGGCCGTTCCTGCAGGACAGCCAAATCCGCTGGTTCCTGAATTTCGTCGCCTTCTTCGCCCTGGTGCTGGCGTTCTGGCAATGGGCGGTCAACGACATGGAACCGGGCGAGGCGCTGACCCATGCCACCTTCAACGTGGTCAGCGTGGTGACCACCACCGGCTTTGCCTCGACCGATTACAACGCCTGGGGCGGCTTTGCCCAATGCGTGTTCTTCATCCTGCTATTCATCGGCGGCTGCACCGGCTCGACGGCGGGCGGGGTCAAGATTTTCCGCTGGGAAGTGCTGTTCAAGCTGGCGGGCGTGCATCTGAAGCGGCTTTTACACCCGCGCGGCATCTTCGTGGTGGATTTCAACCGCCGCCCGCTGGCGCAAAGCATCCTGGATTCGGTGCTGGGCTTCGTCGCGGTGTTCTTCCTGACTTTCGCGCTGTTCGCCCTGGCGCTGACGGTGACCGGCATGGACCTGATCAGCGCCATCACCGGCTCGGCCCAGGCACTGTCCAATGTCGGCCCCGGCCTGGGACCAATCATCGGCCCGGCGGGCAATTACAAGACCGTTCCCGATGCCGCCAAGTGGATCATGGCGTTCGAGATGATCCTGGGCCGTCTGGAACTGTTCACGGTGATCGTGCTGTTCACCCGGTCGTTCTGGCGGGAGTAGCGGCATGATCGACTTTCGCCCCGTCCTGCAGATCGTCGGCCTGATCCTGTGCCTGCTGGCCGCGTCCATGACCGCGCCCGCCGCCATCGACCTGTTGGCCGGAAACGAGGAATGGCAGGCCTTCATGCTGTCGGCCCTGATCACCGCCGTCGCGGGCGGCGGATTATGGCTGGGCATGCGCACCGATTTCCACGGTCTGAGCGTGCGCCAGACCTATCTGGCCGCCGCGCTGGGCTGGATCGCGCCTTGCCTGTTCGCCGCACTACCGCTGGCCCTGGGCGAGGCACACCTGCCCACCATCGATGCGGTGTTCGAGGCAACCAGCGGCCTGACCTCCACCGGATCGACCGTCATCAGCGGCCTGGAACGGCTGCCGCCCGGCCTGCTGCTGTGGCGGGCACAACTGAACTGGATGGGCGCCATCGGCATCATGGCCATGGCGGTGGCGGTTCTGCCGGTTCTGAACATCGGCGGCATGCAGATTTTCCGCATCCAGGGCGGCGACAGCGGCCTGCGCCGGTCGTTGCGGGTCGGCGCCACCATCCTGAAAGTCTACGCGGGGCTGACCCTGGCCCTGGCGGTGGCGTTGTGGGCAGCGGGCATGCCGCGCTTCGACGCGGTAGTGCACGCCATGAGCACCATTTCCACCGGTGGCTTCGGCACCACCGACGCCTCGCTGGGCAGCTTCAACAGCCCGACCATCGACCTGATCGCCTGTATGGGCATGGTGCTGGGCGGCATCCCCTATCTGCTGTTCCCGCAACTGGCGCGCGGCCGCTGGCGCACCATCCTGCGCGACCAGCAGGTGCGCTGGTATCTGGGCCTGATGGCGTCAGGGTCGCTGGCGGTGGTGCTGTGGCTGATGATCGAACGCGGCTTCACCCCGCTGGGGGCGCTGCGCCATGGCACCTTCACCGTGGTGTCGGTGATGACCGGCACCGGTCTGGTGACCATCGATTACAGCGATTGGCTGGGGCTGCCCGCCGCCATCCTGTTCTTCCTGACCTTCGTCGGCGGCTGCGCCGGGTCGGCCACGGCGGGCATCAAGGTGTTCCGCCTGAACCTGCTGTTCGCCAACGCCCGCGTTCAGCTGCACCAGTTGCTGCGCCCGCGCGGCGTCGAGATTCCCACCTTCAACGGCAAGCCGGTGTCGGACGAAATCCTGCAATCGGCCATGGGTTTTCTGTTCGTCTACGTGCTGGGCTTCGCGGTGCTGTCCATGCTGCTGGGCTTCCTGGGCGTGGACTTCCTGACCGCCATCTCGGGCGCGGCGGCGGCCATCTCCAATCTGGGGCCGGGCCTGGGCGAGATCATCGGCCCCGGCTCGACCTTCGCCGCCCTGCCGGACCTCGCCAAGCTGCTGCTGGCGGGCGGCATGCTGTTCGGCCGCCTGGAGATGTTCATCCTGCTGGTGCTGTTCGTGCCGAACTTCTGGAAAGAGTAGTGCCTGAGGTTAACAGGCTGCGGAAAAACCCATCGCGTGGCATTTCCCCCCGATGCCGTCATGGCCGTGCTTGACACAGCCATCCACGCGGCACCGCATGGATGTCATTAAAAACAATAACTTATGCTGCTGCACATGGATGCCCGGATCAAGTCCGGGCATGACGGAAAAAGGCGCGATGCTCTAATCCCGTTGTTCGGGGCGGTACTCGGTGACTTCCCAGGTGCCGTCCTTGGCCTGACAGGCGGTGACGTCGCGGTTGACGTGCTGGTCGCCGAAGCTGGCATCCTGCTTGAGCGGGCGGCAATTGCGGCCCGAGCGGTCAGCATAGGCGTTCCCCGCCGCGACCACCGACCCCTTGCTGCCCCGCTCCGTGGACCACGACACCGGCTTGCCGTCCTCGGCCACGGCGATGGTGGCGCGGGCGTGCTTTTCCTCGGCGGCGGCATCCATATAGGTCCCGGCGGCATAGCCGACCACGGCACCGCCCAGTGCCCCGACCCAGGTGCCTTGGGTGGCGGTGGCGGCCACGGCGCGGCCGATGCCCGCACCCAGCGCGGCGCCCCCGGCGGTGCCGTAAATCTGACTGTCGCTGGGGCTGGACGAGCACCCGGCCAAAGCCACCGCGACGGCCACAACGGCCACACCCTTGCGCACCATATTCCCCCTCCTCGCGAAATAACCGCAGGGGATCATATCGCAAGCGGCGGGACGCGTCACCGTCCCGCAAATAATCAGGCCGTCCGTCACCGTCCGGCGATGGTCAGCCCATCCACCCGCAAGGTCGGGCAATCCACACCGGTGCGGAAGACCAGATCGTTGGCGGGGGTCAGGTTCAGCAGCATGTCGCGCAGGTTGCCCGCCACGGTGATTTCCGAGACCGGGAAAGCGATTTCGCCGCCTTCGATCCAGAACCCGGCGGCGCCGCGCGAATAATCGCCGGTCACCATGTTGACGCCCTGGCCGAACAGATCGGTGACGTAGAAGCCCGAGGGGATGTCGCCGATCATTTCGGCCACGGTGATCTCGCCCGGCTCCAGATAGAGATTGCTGGCCGACGGGCTGGGCGGCGAGGCGGTGCCGCGCGTGGCGTGGCCGGTGCTCTTCATGCCCAATTGCCGGGCCGAGCGGCAATCCAGCAGCCACGAATTCAGCACGCCGTCCTCGACCAGCGCCAGTTTGCGGGTGGCGACACCCTCGCCGTCGCAGGGACGCGAGCGCAGGCCGCGCACCCGGTGCGGATCATCGATCACCCGGATGCCCGGCGCGCAGATGCGCTTGCCCAAACTATCTTTGAGGAAGCTGGTGCCGCGCGCCACACCCGCGCCGTTGATGGCGCCCGACAGACTGCCCAGCAGGCCCCGGCTGACGCGCGGGTCGAACACCACCGGCACCTGACAGCTTTTGACCTTGCGCGCCCCCAGACGGCGCACGGCACGGCGCCCGGCCTCGTGGCCGATATCCTCGGGCGCGCGCAGATCGGCCAGATGCACCGCCGAAGCGTAATCGTAATCCCGCTCCATACCGGTGGCGCCCTCGCCCGCCAGCACCGAGGCCGACAGCGACGACGAGGTCACCGCATAGGCATGGGAGAAACCGTTGGAACCGACGAAAGCCACCGCCGAGCGGCCCCAACCGGCATCGGCGCCTTCGGAATTGGTCACCCCGGACACGGCGCGGGCGGCGTCCTCGGCCCGGCGGCACATATCCAGCAGATGCTCGGCGGTGGGTTCCTCGGCATCGCAATTGTCCAGCTCGGGAAAGCTGGTGGCCAGTTCGGCGGGATCGGCCAGACCGGCATAGGGGTCCTCGGGCACGGTGCGGGCCATGGCGACGGCGCGCTCCACCAATTCATCCAGGGCGGCGGTAGAGCGGTCCGACGACGACACCAGCGCCTGACGCTTGCCCAGCAGCACGCGCAGGCCGAGATCGCCGCCCTCCGAGCGCTCCAGCCGCTCCAGCTTGCCCAGGCGCCAGCCCACCGACACCGAGACGGAATCCAGCGACACCGCGTCGGCGGCGTCGGCACCGGCCGCTTTCGCCTTGGTCACCAGACCTTCCAGCAGGGCAAGCGTGTCGGACATGGGGATTCCTCCGGGCAGGGTGGCGGGAATGACGGGAAAAGCGGCACAAGGCCATGCCCAACGCTAGCACGCCGCCCCGCCGCAGGGAACCCGCCCCGTTCCGCCATATATCCCGACAGGGGACTCCACCCAGGATTGATGCTATACTGAGAGCGATAGAGTGTAACGGGAGGACGCCATGGCCGCCTCCGGTATATCGGCCACCACATCGACCGACACCAAGTACCCGATGATGATCAACGGCTATCTGTGCTACAGCGCCGCCGAAGTGCGTGCCGCGCGCCAGATGATCAACCCGCGCACCATCGACAAAAGTACCGGCCTGCCCCAGCGCGAGGACGCGGCGGCCACCGCCGCCTCGGCCGAGGCCGCCAACACCGCCGCGGCCAGCCGCGCCGCCACCGCCGCCCGCGCCAATCCCTATGCGAACGCCCTGAACACCTATACCGCCCAGGGCGCCACCAGCCGCGACGATCAGACCGCCCAACGCGGATCGCTGCTCGACATCCTGGCCTGACCCCCTGCTATCATGGCGCCTGATGAATACCCGTGGGAGGATCGCGTGCGCCTGATGCTTGTTGCCGCCGTGGCGCTATGGTGCGGCGCCGCCCAGACGGCGGAATTGAACGGGCGGCTGGAACAGGGCGGCATCGCCATCGGCCGGGCACAGCCCGGCACCCCGGTCCGGCTGGACGGCCGCGCGGTGCCCACCGCCGCCGACGGCACCTTCCTGCTGGGCTTTGGCCGCGATGCCTCCGCACAGGCAGTGCTGGAGGCGGACGGCGAACGCCGCGTCCTGGACATCGCCCGCCGCGAGTGGAAGGTGCAGCGCATCCAAGGGCTGCCCCCGGCCAAGGTCACCCCCGACCCAGCCGAACTGGCCCGCATCAAGGCCGAGAACGAGTTGGTCACGGCACGCCGCGCCGTGGTGTCGCCAGTGCCGCTGTTTCTGACCGGGCTGGTACAACCCGCCGATGGCCCCATTTCCGGGGTGTTCGGCAGCCAGCGTATCCTGAACGGCGAGGCCCGCGCCCCCCATTCCGGCACCGACATCGCCGCCCCCACCGGCGCCCCGGCCCGCAGTGTCGCCGACGGCATCGTCACCCTGGCCCATTCCGACATGTTCTTTACCGGCGCCACGGTCATGATCGATCACGGCCTGGGGCTGCAAACCGTCTACGCCCACCTGTCGCGGGTGGATGTTGCGGAAGGACAGAAGGTGAGCAAGGGCCAGGAAATCGGCGCCGTCGGCGCCTCGGGCCGCGCCACCGGCCCCCATCTGCATTGGGGCGCCACCTGGCTGGATGTGCGTCTGGACCCGGAAACCGTCCTGGGTGCGTTGCGCACAGATTTCCCACCCCATACTTCAGGACTAGAAAGGCAATGACACAATAGGGCTTTGGGATTGGGCAAGGCTTTCCGCGCTTCTCCTACCTAGGTATAGGGTCAGCACCGGAGCGAAATGCCAAGGTCGTCGTTACAGCTATTAATGGCTTGTTAATGCGCACAAGACAGTGTGAATTGATCCCCCCGTAAAAAATCGCGAAAGTCACTCCACGAAAACGCGAAAGGGGAATGCCGCCATGGGACAGGCGCGCAACGGGGACCATTCACAACGACGCTGCGATTCATGCCGTTATTGGTTCGAACGGTGCTGCCACGCTTTGGCGTTGGCCGACGGTTCCGACCGCCAGCCGCAAAGCTGCGCCCATTTCGCACGGATGCAACCCGTCGTACAGGCCGTCACGGCCGAGGCGGCGCCATGCTGATCGTCAACCGCCTGCCCGATCCATTGCGCGACGCCCTGGTCGCCCTGGCGCCCGCCTTGGCCCACCTGCTGGCCGGATGGGCCATTCTGGGCTGACGGTCTTCTAAGCTTTATCATTTTCCCTCGCCGGGCGGGTTTCTCCGAAACCCTGGGCCGCGCCCGCAATGATGGGGTGGACGGCCCCTGCTCACCGGCGTCGCAATGCGCCAAAGTGGTCGTTGAACACACACCACTTGAAGACGGGGGCCGTCCATGAACGAAATTAGCATGATCGGGTTGGA